>ERZ773028.125-NODE-125-length-67294-cov-6.183777_pt1 | contig 67294 bp, 73 predicted proteins | sample MGYA00511123_ERZ773028 | MGnify/ENA primary metagenome ERZ773028 (study PRJEB29015, sample SAMEA2738134) | human oral metagenome | biome: human oral; feature: human-associated habitat; material: saliva | place: China | collected 2206 ... | reverse complement strand
GTCTCAAATAAGAACCAACACAGAACCACTTCCCTTTCGGGAGTGGTTTTTTTGAGTTCTTCCTTTCTTATGTTACAATAGAAAAATGCATTATATCACAGAAACATTGGGGACTTATCTTGCCTTAAAACCCTACCACCATTATTCTTCCATTCCGTTGGTTCGTTTTGAGAAGGAAACAGCGGATACTTTCATTCTCCTCTTTAAAAGAGAGATGCAACTGTTTGTGATTGATCTAGAACAAGATTCTGGGCAAAGTCTTTTATTTGCCCATGCTAGTCTCATCGACCGTCAGGAGCTCTTAGAGGGAATAGCTGCTGTCCCTCTTGAAGCACTTCATACTCTTTACGTTTTGGCTTTCCCCCGAGATCTGTACGAATTTTCTGAGGAAGCGCGGTTAAAGAACATCGTTGCTCTCTATCAGGCTCACGAGGACGTCCTTTCTTTTCTAAAGTCGACACGTACTATAGGGGACCAGGTCACGGCTTATGAACTCGAATGGAAAAGAACAACAAAAAGCCTGGCAGACTTTGATCCTTTTCGTTATACGAGCCGTTCTGAGGTGGGAGCTCCTGATGATCTATCGGTTGTCTCCAGCAAAGACTATGACTTCATTCCCGATTTTCATCCCTTCTTATATAGTAAACGTGGGGGCAAGGTCTTCAGCATCCCAGCTGACTATCTGGACCCTAAAACTGGACAAAGGGCCAGCCTTGAAATCATGGGCTGGTACTTGCGAGATCAGCAGCTAAAACTTAGATGGAAACCCAAACACACGCGCAAGAGACGCTGGCGTTCTTCGCAACTCTCTATCGACATTGTCAGCAAGCACTACTTCTTTCAAGGTGAAATTTATAAAGGGGCCAGTGCTCCTGTCTTTCTGGATCAGTTGGAATTTAAGGTCCCACAAGGATACCAAGCTGACCTAGAAAAAGCCTACCAAGAGTTTTTAAGCATGGTCGAGGAACGAAAACGCAAAGCCCTTCTTCGAAAGGTGGCGCTTGGAAAGTAAAAAGGCTAAGGGGTCCCCTAGCCTTTTTCTGCTATTCTTCATTTTCTCTGATTTTCTTGATGATGCTTCCCATTTGAACGCCACCATCTTTATAGTTTCTATAATAACGGCCGGCTCCATCTCCAATATAGCTGATCGGTGAGAAAGTATCGCTCTTGAAGGTACCATCTTCGTCAATCAAGTCTTCTTCTACTTCACGACGGGTTACTCGAGCGATAATATTGGTCAATGCTCCACATTCTACAAATTCAACAACTTGGCATTCAATAGAAACTGGACAAGCCGTTACCATTGGAGCGTCTACTGTTTCTCCAATTGTATAGTCTAGACCTGTAAGAGCAAACTTGTCCTTGCGGCTATTGAAACCAGCAATTTCAACCTCTGTTAAGAGCTCCTCTGTAGGGATATTCACGGTGAACGATCCGTGTTTTTTAATTTCTGTGACGGCATTTCCTTTGGTTCTCATAGCGACCACCATCATACTACCGAGAGTATAGGCTGAACTAGAGGTCGAAATATTATATCCATGCGCATCATCCTTGTATCCTAAGAAAAATACAGGAAATCCAAAATATAATTTACGTGTTTCAAATGTTTGTTTCACACTTTTCTCCTTTTTATTGCTTCTTGTTCCCTTGGAAGTTCAGGTCGCTTCCGCTAGATCCTGAATTTCACGGGTAAATTGACCATTTTCTAAGATCAGGATGCGATCACAAATGGCCCGGCACAATTGCTCATCGTGGGCGATGAAGATAAAGGTATTCTGATACTTACCATGAATCTTATAAAGCAATTGTAAAATCTGAACCTGGGTTTTGGGATCCAAACCACTAAGAGATTCATCAAAAATAATGACATCTGGGTTTAGGAGCAAGGTTCTTGCAATGCAAACTCTTTGCAACTGGCCACCACTTAATTCTCTTGCTCTTTTTTCTAGTACTTCTGATGGTAAACCTACCTCTTTTAAAACAGTGTCGACCTGCTCCATCGGAAAATCTTTGGGAAGAGCTTCTAGCAAGATTTCTCTCACAGTAAATCGTGGATTGACTGCGTGAAAAGAATCTTGGAAAACGACCAAGATGCGAACGCCATCCTCTTTGATGGAATAGGTTTTGCCATCTAAGAGAACCTGTCCTTGAGTTGGCTTTTCAATTCCTAAGATGACTCTTGCCAGCGTGGACTTGCCACTCCCACTTTCTCCCATAATTCCAACAATTTCACCTTTTTTGATGGATAGATTGCAATGGTCTAATACAGTTTTACCTTGATAGTTGACCGTAATATCTTTACATTCCAGCATTATTTCTGATCACCTGCTTCAAATCTTGTTCTAAGAATAATTCCTTGGTATAGCTTTCTTTTGGAGCTGTCAAAAGATCCTCGGTTTTTCCAAATTCAACGACTTTTCCCTTCTCCAAGACCAACATATTGCCCCCGAGTTCCCTCGCCAAATAATAGTCATGGGTAACGGTAATAACCGTCTTATGCTGAGCGAGTATGTCTTTGATCAAGCTTAGGATCATCTCACGGTTCACACGATCGACCGCTGAGGTTGGTTCGTCCAGTATAATCGTTTCTGGATCTAGACATAAGATAATGCCTAACATAATCCGTTGGAGCATGCCTCCACTTAGTTCAAAGGAGTATTGCTGGAGAACCGATTCTGGATTTGCGATCCGAACCTTTTCTAAAACGTCAAGAGCTTTCTTGCGGCATTCACTTTTGGAAAGAGTTGAATGACTTTTTATAGTCTCATAGAAATGCGTCCAAATCGTTTGAAAGGGATTAAACATGGACATGGGATTTTGAACCAAATAGGCGATCTTCTGCCCTCTAAAGGCGTTCCAGTCTTTGTCTGAAAAAGAATCTAGGTGGAGATCTCCATAATGAATCGATCCGGTCTGTTTCATGTTCCGAGGAATAATCCCTATTAAAGCCTTAGTTAAGAGCGTTTTTCCAGATCCACTTTCTCCCACCACTAGCAGGGATTGGCCTAAGGGATGGGTGAAAGACACCCGATCCAGACGAGACTCCTCCTGATCGACAAGAGAAAGATCTTTAATGATGAATGATTCCATTCTTCTCTCCTTTCTCTTCGATATATTCACCAAATAGGTTAAAGGAAATGACGGTTAAAAAGATAGCTAAGCCTGGTGCGATCATCATCCAAGGCGCCACTCGGAAGTAAGCCCGCGCATCATGCAACATTAACCCCCACTCCGAAACATTGGGTTGGACTCCAATTCCTAAGAAAGAAAAACCTGAAATCATCAGAATGATATTCCCAATGTTCATGAGAAGAATCACCAGTACTGGTTTGTAGATAAAAGGCAAAATATGGTTTTTGAGGATATGAAATGACCCCATTCCCATGATCTGGGAACTAATCACATAGGGCTCTTGTTTGGTAGAAATGACCAGATTTGTCACAATCCTTGCATAGTAGATCCATTCGATAATGACAATGGCAATGATCATATTGCTCATCCCTTGTCCCAAGATTCCAACAGTAGCAAGTGAAAGAAGAAAACTCGGAAAGGCCATCAAGACATTGGTCAGCCAAAGAAAGGCACCTTCCATTTTTCCTTGATACCAACCTACAACCAACCCTACGATAAAGCCGGTCACTACTTCTAAGACACTAATTGCGACGGCTAAGAATAGGGAATAGCGTGCACCATATAAGAGTCTCGAAAAAACATCTCTTCCCAATTGGTCTGTCCCTAAAAGATGTTGGGGACTTGGACTTAAGAGCTTATTAGAAACATCTACATATTGCGGATCATAAGGCGCTATAAAAGAGGCAAACAAAGCAAGGAAAACCAAGAGACCTAATATGAAAATGGAAAACATCACACTTTTTTTCATGATCCATTACCTCTCTTCCTTACTCGTGGGTCAATCCAGTGATTGACCGCTTGCGTCATGCCATTGTTTAATAAGAATAATAAGCCAAATAACATCATACATCCTTGAATTAAAGGTGTATCGATCGAACGAATCGCCTCTACAAACAAACTGCCTAATCCATTCCAGGAGAAAACTTCTTCAACAATCAAGGAACCCGTCATCAAATAGACAAAGGTTAGACTTAAACCAGTCGCAATGGATGGCAAAGCATTTCGAAGAATATGATTGGGTAAAAGATAGCGTAGTTTAACCCCTCTCATGCGCGCATTTTCAACATGTGGACTCTCCAACTGGGTCGATACAGCCTTTCTCACCAAGGCAATATATTGGCCAATCAGCGAAAAGCTTAAGGTGATACTTGGTAAGACGATGCTGAGAGGTTCATTTTTACCAGATACAGGCAATAAGCCTAATTTCACAGAAAAAATAAAAATCAACATGTATCCCAACCAAAAGGCAGGCATGGATACCGAGGTAAAGCCAAGGAAGCGCACGCATTTGTCAAAGAAGGAATTGGTCTTCAAGCCACTGATAACCCCAATGGGAATAGAAACGATAATAATCAGAATAAAGGAAGTCACTCCCAAATAAAAAGTGGATAGGAAACGACCAGCAATTAAACTGACAACGGATTCCTTCAGTAAATAAGAGGTTCCAAAGTCCAGGTGAAGAACTTTTACGAACCAAGATAGATATTGTTCGATCCAGGATTTGTCCAAGCCCAAATAGCTTCTTGCATTTTCAAGAGCTGCTGGAGTGATTGGCAAATGCCGAATTCGCAGATAATTCTCTGCTGGATCCTGCGACGTAAATTTTGTGAGGATAAAGGTAATAATAGAGATAACTAGTAAACCACTTATAAAACTAATAATTTTTTTTAAAACAGCTTTCATATCATATAAAATGTAGATCCTAAAACAATGTAATCCGCTTTAAAAGATCAACATTGATCCTCTAAAGCGGAGTTCCATATCAAAATAAAAGGATTGTCACTTTGATGGAGGCCACATTGTCTACTTCATTCAAGACCTTGTCCTTATTTGTTCACTTTTTCAATGTAGCGAACTGGAAGGGCATTTTCTTCTGGAGCAAAACGAACATTTTTCAACTCACCTGTACGATAAACAGAGATCACTGACTGATAAGTCAATGGGATATAAACTGCTTCTTCATGGAGCAAGGTCAAAGCTTTCTTATAGCCAGCATCTACTTTATCTTCGTCAGCTTCTGTCAAGGTTTGTTTGATGGTTTCATCCAATTCTTTCTTAATTGGAAGGGCTTCAAGAGAAACATTTTCTGGGTGACCATGTGCAGACTCAGCTGTCAATGCTGTCATCCATGCGTGAGGGTCCCATGGAGCTCCCCAAGAGAAAGTGAGCATCATATCAAAGTTTCCTGTTTTCGCATTTGCCCAATAATCGTCTTCTTCCATGGCCGTCAATTTCACTTCAACACCAATTTTCTTCAATTCGCCTTGGAAATATTCAGCTAGGTCTTTATCCGTTGCTTTTGTAGAAATGTAAGGGAAATTCAATTCCATCTTCTTGCCATCTTTGGCACGGATTCCATCAGATCCCTTCTTCCAACCAGCAGCATCCAACATTTTTTCTGCTTCTTTTTCGTCAAATGTGTATGGTTTTAAGCCAGCATCTGAGTGAGGAGTTGATTTAGAGAAGATGGTATCGGCAGGAGTTTCTGCCCCCATGAACAATTTCTCTGCAATTTCTTTTTTGTTAATGGCATGGTTAATAGCTTTACGAACATTCTTATCTTGGAAGACTTCTTGTTTGGCATTCAAGAGCAACAAGCGAGTAGACATTGGTTGCGAAACATCCGTTGTATATTTCTTATCTTTCTTGTATTGAGCGAAGGTATTTAAACCAATCACACCATTTCCATACAGCAAATCTACTTTACCAGATTCAAATTCTAAAGCACGTGTTTGGGCATCTGGAATAATCTTGATGGTCACTTCTTTCAGTTTTGGTTTTTCACCCCAGTAGTTTTCATTCCGTGCAAAAGTGATGTATTCGTTAGATTTTTTATCTTTGACCACCCATTGACCAGTACCAATAGGGGATTTGATTTTATTCTTAGTTGTATCATCACCATCCGGGAAGCTGGCATCTGCTAAGAAACGAATTGGACGAATCATAGAAAGATCGTAAAGTGTGGCACTGTATGGTTCTTTAAGGGTAATTTCAAAGGTATGATCATCAACAACTTTGTAACTATCCAAAACATTGGTAAAGTTAAACCATTCATGGTTTCCTTTGTTTTCTTTTGAGAAGATCGTATCGAAATTCCGCTTCACATTAGCTGCGTTGAAATCAGAACCATCTGAGAATTTGGCTTTTCTCAAGTTGAAAGTATAGGTTTTCCCATCTTCACTAACCTTCCAGCTCTCTGCTAAGGCAGGCTCAATTTTCCCATTGTCTCCGTAACGGACAAGACCTTCATACACCAAATCTTGAATAATAAATTGATCTGGATTGTATACGTGAGGATTGACATCCCCGAAGTCTTCTCCCCAAGCAAGCGTGATTTTATCTTTTTCACCACTACTGTCTGAAGACTTGCCATTCTGCTGGCAGGCAGCTAAACACAAAACTGCTAAACTCGTAACAGCTAATTTCCAAAATTTCTTCATTATAAAAACCTCATGATTGATTATTTTTATTAACACTAGTATGTAAGGCATCTCCAAATTTTGTAATCAATAAAATGACCCCGATTAAGAAGATGCAAGGAAAAGCGACGATCCAGGGAGCCTCCTGGATATAGGTGCGACCATCATTCATCATGGCTCCCCATTCTGGAGACGGGGCCTGCGCGCCTAGTCCAACAAAACTAAGGCCAGCAATCTCCATGATGATCGTTGAAACATTAAAGATCATGGTGGTGACAATTTGTGGAAATAGACTAGGAACATAGTAATGTTTGATGGTCTTCCAAAAACTATTTCCATACATTTTTGCTGACTGAATGTAGAATTCATTTTTTAAACGCAGGGTCAGCGACCGCGTGATATAGGCATACTTGGTCCAAGCCGTTAAGCCAATGGCTATGACCGTTTGTTGCAAACCTACTCCTAATAGGCTCACAATAGCAATCACTAAGACGATGGATGGCAAGGACTGAAAAGCCGTAATGAACAAGAAAATAGCACGATCCAACTTTCCGCCTATCAAGGCACTGGTCACCCCAATCAAGGAACCAACAAGGGTAACCAAGAGGAGGATCCCGACTGCAGGCACAATGGTTTGTACTCCACCACTCAGAGTTCGAGCAAATACAGACCGGCCTACAGCATCTGTACCAAACCATTCTTGACTATTGGGTGCTTGGAGAGCATTTTCTAAATGGACCTTAGTGATGCTGTCTCCTAAAAAGATAGGTGAAAGACAAGAAACTACTAGAACCAAGAGAAGGCAGCCAGCCAAGAGATAGAGGTTACGGTGACTAACTTTTTTCATCACTTAGCCCCTCCATTTCCTTTAGGAATGACCTCTTTTTTAAAAAGAAGGAAGGGGGTTGGTTGCGATAGACGGGCCTTCGGATTTAGCCAGGTAATCAAGGCTTGGGTGGTAAAATTGACAAGCAATACCCCAAGTGTAATCACCAGAACAGCACCTTGGACTAGAGGATAATCCCGATTGACCACAACTGCAATCAGCATTTTTCCAATTCCTGGCCAAGAGAATAAATACTCTATGATAGCAACACCTCCTAACAGAGAACCCAGTGACAAACTCACCAATGTCAACAAAAAGGGAAGGGTATTATACAAGACATCCTTAAATAGAATGCGACCTTCCGGTATGCCACGTCCTCTGGCCCCTTCGACTGCTGGTGACTGCAGCTCATCTATGATGGCCGTTCTTAATTGAGGAATATAGCGTGTAGACATGGTCAGGGCCATGGTAGAAATCGGTAAAATTAAGCCCCATTCATTTGCGGTTGACTGAATAGGAAACCAGCCAAGCTTGACCGAAAAGACAAGCATTAAAAGAATTCCAATGACAAAACTAGGAATGGCATTTAAAAATGCGCAAACCGTCATTATACATCGATCCAGTCCACTACCGATATGATAGGCTGCATATATCGCGAGAGGAAGGGAAATGGCAAGCGTTGCCAACAAGATATGGATCCCTAGATAGATCGTATTTGGAAAGTAAAAGACCAATTGATCCCAAACTGGAGCTCCTGTACGATAGCTGATCCCAAAATTCCCTTGGAGGATGTTTCCTAACCATCTCAGATATTGCAGTATAAAACTATCATTTAAGCCCATCTCAGCTCGTTTTATCTCTAGTAGTTCTTTGGTATAAGGAATTCCTTGCGCATTTAAGATACTTTCTGCAGGGTCCCCTTTGGCTAGATACACTAACAAGAAAGAAAGAAAGCTAACACAGAGCAGAATCAAAACCATTTGAAACAGTAATTTGATGAAATATCTTATCATAGCTCCCTTCCTTCTTCCTGATATGGTTTCATCAACATTTTGGTGTAGTCCGATTGAGGATTTCGCAAAACGTCTGACATCACCCCTTTCTCTTGAATTTTTCCATCTTTTAGTACCATGATTTCATCACAAAATTGGCTGACCAGCGCAATATCGTGTGAAATAAAGAGAAAAGAGGTTTGGGAGCTATTCTGAATCTCTTGTAGAAGGTCCATCACTCCCTCTTGGACAGTCACGTCTAAGGCACTGGTGATCTCATCACAAATCAATAAGTCAGGCTGGACCAAGAGAGCCCTGGCAATCGCCATCCGTTGACATTCTCCACCACTTAATTGGTGAGGAAATTGCTGGGCCAGTTCCGGATCCAAGCCAACCCTTTCCAGGAGTTGGTGAATCTTCTCTTCCATCTCCTTCTTATTCATACAAATCTTAAAATTCTGGCAAACCTCTTCTAAACTTGCTTGCAAGGTCCTTTTGGGATGAAAGGCTTCTTGAGGCTGTTGAGAGATGTACTGGACCTTTTTGTAAAACTCAAAGTCTGTATAAGTCGTCAGCGATTGCCCCAAGAACTGAATACTTCCCTCTTGCAGATTCAGGAGTCGACTCAGAATTTTGGCAATGGTGCTTTTACCAGAACCGGATTCTCCAACCAAACCAAGCCGATGCCCTTTTTCTAGCGTAAAGGAGACATCAAAAACACCTGCTAGATGATGAAGCGGATCATTATAATGATGAGTGAGATCTTTACATTCGAGTAAATAGGTCATTTGGTGACTCCTGCTACAATTTTAATTTTGGAATAGCCCTTAGTAACTTCTGGGTGTAAGGATGTTGCGGATTTTGGAAAATATGGTCGCGACTTCCTTCTTCCACAATCTTCCCCTCCTTCATAACCAAGATCCTATCTGCCAACCTTTTTGCAACACTCATATCATGAGTAACAAATAAGAGGCTAGATTCTTCGGTCCTTAGCAATTCAATCAAGGTTTGAATAAACGATTCCTTGGAGAGAACATCCAGGGCACTGGTCGGCTCATCTGCCAAGATCAATTTAGGATGACTGGCTAAGGCCAAAGCAATGGCCACTCGTTGCATCATACCTCCACTGAGTTCAAAAGGGTACTTTGATGGAACCTGTGCTGGATCTAAGCCAACCATCTGGAGGCATTCCTCTAACGATCTCATCTTTTCTACTTGAGAGCCATGACTCTTGACGAGATCCTCGTAATGGTGCTTGATTTTACGGTTGTTGTTAAAACCGAGACTGGACTGTTGGGTAATCCAGGCCAGTTCTGTCCCCACAAAGGGATAAGAAACCCGCTTCTTTTGTGGGCTGATGGCCTGATCCCTATAAGAAATCCTGCCTTGGGTAAAGACTAAGTCATTCAAGGGAAGACCCAAAAGCAGTTTTAAAATCGTTGTTTTGCCACTTCCGCTTTCTCCGACGATTCCGACTGCTTCACCTGCCGAAACGGTTAGAGAAAGTCGATCTAAAATAACCTTTGACGGGGAAGAAACCGTGACATTCGTCAGTTGCAACATAGCTTTACTCCTTCGAGAGTTTGTTGGTTACATGATAATAATCTGTTGGATGGGATTCCAAATGAGAGATGGATTTGTCCATGACGATAGCAACTTTATAAAATCCAATGATCGTATACCCATGATCCTTATCCATAAGGGCTTGAATGTCCTTGCTCAATTGGATCCGTTTTTTCTGATCGGTCTCAGTTGCTAGCGCTTTGATCTTCTGATCAGCTTCCGCATTGCTATAATGACCGACATTTCCTACTCCCCCAGTTTTGACAGCTGAGTTAAAGTAAGCATATGGATCGCCAATCGGAGCAGCTACGACGGCATAAGGCGTGAAGGCGTAATCTTTCTCCTTTGCGACAGCACTCACTTCCACCTTACGAATCTTCGCTTCAATTCCAACCTCTTTTAATTGTTGTTGAGAAGCTTCAATGGCTAACGGCATTTCTGGTAAACGAGTATAGGAGAGCAATTCAATCGTGACTTTCTTTCCATCTTTTTCACGGTAGCCATCTCCATCGGTATCCTTGTAGCCAGCCTCATCTAACAGTTTCTTAGCTTTTTCTACATTAAACTCATGAACACTTTTATCTAAGGCAAAATCGGAGCTAGAAGGGAGCGGTCCAGTAGCTGGTACGGCCGCACCTTTAAAGAGGGATTCTGTATAAGTTTTCTTGTCGACCAAGGTATCCAAAGCTTGACGGAACTGATCATCAGCTACATAAGGATTTTCAAAGTTGTAGACATAGCTCAAGTAACGGCCACCTTCTTTTTCAGAAATTTTATACTGGCTGTCCTTCTTATAACTTGCTAAATTAGCATATGGGAGCCCATAAACAGCATCGACTTCTTTGGATTGAAGGGCTGCAGAAATGGCTGTCGGATCAGAGAAATATTTAATCTGAACCTGTGCGACCTTGGCTTTACCACCCCAATAGTTTTGATAGGCCTCTAAAGTAGCTCCTGTTTCTGGAGTATAGGTCTTGATAAGAAACGGACCTGTCCCTACTGGAGATTTATCTGAGGCAGCCTTTCCATCTACGTCTACAATAACAGAGTAAGGCTCTGCTAGTAGATTCTTCATGATCGGCTGTTCTATTTTTGTTTTAATGGTGACGGTTTGACCATCTGAATGAATGCTCTCAATTCCAAGGTCATCCGCTGCACGTTTACTCTTTTCAATGAGTCGTTTTAGAGAGGCCTCTACCTTAGCACCTGTCATTTTTTCCCCATTTTGGAAAGTAACATCATTGCGAAGGGTGATTTTCCACTCTAATTGAGAAATTTGTTCTATTTTTTCAGCTAGCCAGGGTTGAGGGACTAACTGATCATCCATTTTAAATAAAGTTTCACCAACTCCGTAACGAACAGTAAACCAGCCATTGTACTCATCTGCCGGATCAATATTGGTAGGAAACTGGGTGTACCCAATGGTGACTGTTTGAGCTTTTTTTGCTTCCTCAGGTGAGGAAGGTTGATTCGTTTTTGCACAACCAAGAAGAGCGACGCTCACTAAAGCTGTTCCTAAAAGTAATTTCCATTTTTTCATTTGTATCTTCATCCTGTTAATATAGTTTAATTGGCGAGAAAATAAAACGAAGAGATGACCTATCCCAATAACTGTCTTACTTTCTATATCATTTTGTGTTCTGATCACTTGTCCTGTAAATGGTTCAAGTCATCTTCTTGTTGGATAAGTCTTTCTTCCCAAGGATCATTGTCCTCTAATAACAAGGCTGTTCCTTGTGGGATATCGATCGACCAGAAATCAGCTTCCGTATTAACTAAAAACTGGTAAATCAGGCGTAAGACTCCTAAGTGCCCTACAATTACGATTTCAGGGTCCGCTGTTTCGCGAATCTCCTCGACAATCGACCAGACCCGTTCTTTAAATTTGTCAAAGGGTTCAGCCTTAGACGGCGTCACCTCAAAGGGGCTTTCCAGCCATTCTTCCCAAACCAAGGGAAAGGCAGCTTGAATTTCATTGGCTGTCCTTCCCTCCCATAAGCCGAAATCTCTTTCATTCAAGGCTTTATAAGCCGTTGGTTTCTGATCTGGGAAAATGATGGCTGCTGTTTCTTGCGTTCTTTTGAGCTGACTAGTATAAACCTGCGAAATGCTTTTTCCTTTCATCAATTGATGAAGGAGGGCAGCTTGTTCTTTTCCCGTCTCATTGATGGAGACATCCGCTTTTCCATAGAAAAACCGTTTTTTATTAAAGTCTGTTTCTCCATGGCGAATCAGGTACCACTTTTTTACTGTCATATGATCATTCCTATTAAAAATAATATCTGGGCTACTTCTACTGATGCTCCTAAGGTATCCCCTGTCTCCCCATCAATCTTTTGGTAAACGAACCAGCGAAAGGCAAGAGACCCTATGATGACCAAGCTATAAGCAAGGAGCCCTTTGAGCCAAAAGCCAGCCATAAGAACAGCCAGTGGGACAATCTGAGCTAAGAGGATGGAACTGGTCTTGGTTCCAGAAAAGAAGTTTCCAGAGCCACCAGATTCTCTAGCATAGCGCATCTTGTAGAGCTGAATGGTCAAACCAACCTTTCCAATCATTGATAAAGAAGCGACAATCAGCCACTTGGGCTGGGGAAGATAAGGTCCCATGGCGATCATGAGGCCGTAATAGAAAATTAAGGCCAAGACACCGTTACTACCGATACGGCTGTCTTTCATGATTTCCAACATCCGTTCCTTGGAACGAGAAGAGAATAAGCCATCAGCTGTATCTGCAAGGCCGTCTAAATGGAAGCCTCCCGTTAAAAGAACATCAAAGAACAAGGTCAAAATCCAGGCAATGGTGTCAGGAAGTACCAAAGATGTCAAAACAAAAAATAAGGAGGAAATGAGTCCTAATAAGAGACCAAAGAGCGTTAAAACGGGAACTCCTTTTCGCACATAGGAAAGATCAACCGCTTTTGGAATCACAATCCGACTAAAAAATTGTGTATAGATAATCAGTGCTGAAATCATTTTAACTGCTGTGCTAGTCCACAAATAACTAAGTAGACTTCACTTGCCTCCTTTGCAATTAATTGATTGACCCGACCTTGAAGATCTCTAAAGTAACGTCCTAGACGCGTGTCCGGAACAATACCCAGACCCACTTCATTGGTGACAATCCAAAAAGTAGCTTCGCGTTTCTTCATAGCAGAAAGTATCTGAGACCACTCAGCTTCCATGGCTTCCAAAATTCGGGCTTGTTCGGCTTTACTTAAAAACTGCTCGTCTGATAAGTAGCCTTTCTCTGGGTACCAGTCATTGACCAAATCAAAAAGTCGATTGGTGGTTAACATGGTCGCACAGTCTAATAAGTAATCGCTATGATGGTCTTTTTCAATCCATTTAGCTAAGTCCCGGTATTGCTCAAGCGTATCCCAGCTTTGTGGACGTCTTTCTTGATGGAGCTTGACCCGTTCCTGCCACTCTGGATCCTCCTTCATCACGAGACCAGTTGCGATGTAACAAACCCCTTCCTTCTGGATGAGTTTTGATTCAGCAAAGGAGGATTTGCCACTACGAGCACCACCCGTGACTAAAACAATCTTCCCCATAATCTTCCTTTCATGACAACTGGCTAAAGGCTTTGTCAAAAGCAGCTAAAGTACGGTCCAGATCTTCAAAGGAATGGGCACTGGATAAGAAGTTGCTTTCATACTGAGATGGTGCAATATAAACACCTTCTTCTAAAAGCAAGCCATGAACCTTGGCAAAAAGCTGATGATCTGCTTCTTTGGAATCTTCAAAATTCAAAACTGGTTTTTCTGAGAAGAAAAATCCAAACATGGTTCCAACAGAGACTACTTGAAGGGCTACGCCATGTTTTTCTGCCAACTGGCGAAGCCCCTGACAGAGATAGTCTGTCTTTTCAACCGTTTGATCAAAGACTTCCTTGGTTAATAGGCGCAAGTTTTCATAGCCCGCTGCCATGGCGATTGGATTTCCTGATAAAGTACCCGCTTGATAAATATCTCCCAAAGGAGCAATTTGATTCATGTACAGAGCTTTTCCACCAAAAGCAGCTACTGGGAAACCACCACCGATGACTTTCCCTAGACAGATCAAATCTGGATCGACTTGATACAAGCCCACAGCCCCTTGGTAATGAGCCCGAAAACCAGTCATGACTTCATCCATGATGAAGAGTGAACCTGCTTCTGTTGTGAGACGGCGAATCTCCTCAATAAATTCTTGCTGGCCTGGAATCAAGCCCATATTGCCGGCAACAGCTTCTACGATCACACAGGCAATTTCTTGACCGTGTTCTTCAAAGCAAGTCCGTAAAGCTTCTAGATCGTTATAAGGAAGGGCAATGGTCTCACGCGCCACCTCAGGAATCACACCTGCTGAATCTGCAATACCAAAGCTTGCTACACCAGAGCCAGCTTGTACCAAGAAAGAATCACTATGTCCATGGTAGCAACCAATAAATTTCACTACCTTTGGTCGTTTAGTAATCCCACGCGCTAAACGGATGGCACTCATGGTCGCCTCTGTACCAGAATTGACCATTCGAATTCTCTCAACGAAAGGCAAGCGTTCTTTAATCAGTTTGCCTAATTTGATCTCACGTGGACTTGGAGCACCGTAACTGGTTCCTTCCCATAGAGCCTCTTGCACTTCCTCAAGCACTTCTTTGCGTGCATGTCCTAAAATCATCGGTCCCCAAGAGAGCACGAAATCCACAAATTGATTCCCATCTACATCATAGAGATGAGCTCCTTGAGCATGGTCTATAAAGAGAGGATTGCCACCTACTGCCTTAAAAGCTCGTACAGGGCTATTGACACCTCCTGGGAAAATGGATTCTGCTTCTTTGAAGTAATCATTTGATTGTGTTCGTTTCATCTTTCATCCTAGCCTTTCAAATAACCTGCTACATCTTTAGCAAAATAGGTAATAATCAAATCCGCTCCTGCCCGCTTCATTCCGATGAGACTTTCCATCACAACAGCACGCTCATCAATCCAACCTTGGGCAGCAGCAGCCTTCACCATACTGTATTCCCCACTGACATTATAAGCCACTAGAGGAAGATCACTTTGATTTCTTAGATCTCTCAAGACATCTAAGAAGGCAAGAGCTGGTTTTACCATGAGGAAATCTGCTCCTTCTGCTTCATCACTTTGAGCCTCCCGCAGAGCTTCTAAACGGTTTGCTGGATCCATCTGATAGGTTTTTCTATCACCAAATGCCGGAGCACTCTCACCAGCATCACGAAATGGTCCATAAAAACTAGAAGCAAATTTAACCGAATAAGACATAATCGGTACCATGTCAAAGCCAGACTTGTCTAAACCTTCTCGAATCGCTGCAACATATCCATCCATGGCATTGGACGGTGCAATGATATCTGCTCCCGCTTCAGCTTGACTAATCGCTACTTGGACTAAGCGTTCCAAAGAAAGATCGTTCACAACCGTTTCACCATCTAGGATTCCACAATGTCCATGATTCGTAAATTCACAGAGACAGGTATCTGCAATTAGTATGAGATCTGGATAGTGTTGCTTGATCAAGCGAAGGGCTTTTTGAACAATTCCATCCGGATTAGAAGCTTCTGAACCAACTTCATCTTTAAGAGCTGGAATTCCAAAGATTATAAAAGATTTAATCCCGAGTTGTACACAGGATTCGACTTCTGCTAGAAGATCTGCTAAGGCAAATTGATAGACTCCTGGCATGGAAGCCACTTCTTCTTTTTGCTCTAGATTCTCCTTTACAAAGAGTGGTTGAATAAAGTCATTGATACTTACAGTCGTTTCTCTTACCAAATCTCTCATGAGAGGATTTTTTCTTAGTCTACGATGTCTTTTAAAATTCATGTTCTTTAATCTCCTTTATGATCAGCTCAACCAATTTCACCATTGATGGACTTGAAGGAATATAGTTTACGGAAACACCACAATCTAAAACAGCTTTTGCTGTAGTCTCTCCAATAACACCAATTTGGTGATGTTTTGGCAAAGAAAGCCCTTCTTGATAAAAAACATCCCAGGCTGATGGACTAGCAAATGTCCATACACATGGTTCTTTTAAGGATAGAAGCTCTCTTATTTTAGCGATTCCCTCTTGATTGGCAACAGTTTGATAGAGGGGCCAAGCATAAACATCATGCCCCAATTCTTGTAACATTTTTGGATAGGTTGGATTAGCAAGATCACTGTGTGGGAACAAAATAGCTTGATGATCCCCGTATCGACTTGCCCACTCCTTGATAAAATCCACTCCATACTGGCTACTAGACTCAAAAGTGACATCAATATCATGTTCTTTTAATAGCTTACTAGTCTGGCTTCCAATCGACGCAATCTTTAGATCAGGTTTCAAATAGGGAAGAAATAATTGGACGGTATTGGCACTGGTAAAGAAGACCCAATTAGCTTTGTCCAGTTTGTCATCCAGCATTGGTGGAATCGGATTGCCTTGCGTGCAAATCAATGGTGCATGCATCCATCTTACTTGGTTCTGCTCCAATAGGGTTTGTAATTCGACAGAAGGTTTCTGTTCCCTTGTAAAAATAATTAAGCTTCCCACCATTTATCTGTTAAGGCTCCTTCTTCCATTAATTGCTCCAGAGCACGTTTGGGAAGGTCGCTTCCATCCTCAGACGCGAGAGCTACATGCAGGCAACGGTCTTTGGCATCTGCTAGCATAGCTTCTAAATAATAGTGACCATCCCTGAATTGAGCATGAGCTCCAACTGGGAAGGTACAATCCGCATTCATCAAGCTTAAGAAACTTCTTTCCAATTGGATACAGTTTTCTACTTCTTTATCATGGATAGAAGCCAATATTTCCAGGACTTCCTCATCATCTTCCCGACATTCAACGGCTAAGGCACCTTGCGAAACTGCAGGAATAAATGTCTGAGGATCTAAAAATTCTAAATTCAAAGAAGGTGACTGATCCAAAAACCCGATCCGTTTCAGGCCAGCAGCAGCTAGCACGATGGCATCACATTCGCCTTCTTGTAACTTACGGATGCGCGAATCAATATTTCCACGTAAGGGTTTAAATTGAAGATCGCTTCTTAAACTTTGTAGTTGCACCTGGCGACGAATACTACTGGTCCCTACAACAGCTCCTTGAGGAAGAGTGGCCAAGGTCATCCCTTCTTCTCTAAAAATCAGACAGTCTCTGACATCTTCTCTCTCCGGTATGGCTCCAATGGTACAGCCATCCACAAGAATAGAAGGAACATCTTTTAAACTATGGATCGCTATATCAATGTCTTTATTCAAGAGAGCCTGTTCAATTTCCTTTACAAAAACGCCTTTTCCCCCAATGGTTTGAAGAGATACATGTACTAAACGATCTCCCTGAGTTTTATAAGGGACCAATTCAAAGTCAACCTCAGGATGGCATTCTTTTAAACGTTGTACCACCATTTTGGTCTGGGTCATGGCCAACTGGCTTTTTCTTGTTCCAACTTTAATGCTTCTCATGGTTTACTCCCTTTCCACTATGAAGATCGAAAATTTTTGCAATCAAGGCAATATCATATTCTGAATTTTCTCCGACAGACATTTCTTTTAATTGCAATAAAGGTTCCTTCAGGATCTGATTAATGATGCTCTTCATATGCTTGGAAATTTGTTTCTTTTCTCGATCAGTAAGATCTGGAAGTTTGCGTAATAAGCTTTCCATTGCTGATTGCTGAGCCTGAATGGCTTTTTCTCGAATCTCTTGAATCAGGGGAATAATGCCTAACTGCTGCTTCCACTCTTCAAAACTCACCAGTTCACTGGAAATCTCTGCTTCTATACTCTTAGCAATCTCATTTCTTTCCTCAAAAAAGGCTTGTAATTCGCTGGTGATATTTTCTATATTGTGAATGGTAATGGCCGAATTTGGATGGCAGGTCCGTGGTAAACACAAGTCGAAAACAATTGCTCCTGCTTTCACCATATGCGGATAGAGGATATAGCCTTCAGACTTGATAGCAGTGAAAATAATATCCGCATCTTTCACGGCTTCTTCTAAATCATCCCAAGAATAAGCCTGAATACGATCTTCTGTTAAATAAGGGTTAGCCTTAGAAAGGGTGCGATTGACCAAGCGGATAGACTGAAAAGGACGTTGTAGAACATACTTGGTCACCAATTGGCCAATTTCCCCTAATCCGATGACCACGATTTTTGTATTCTCATAATCAAGGTCTTCCTTATCCAACATTTGTAAAGAGGTCAAACCGATGGACATAGGCCGGGCATTGATGCGGTAAACATCGTGCATTCTTTTAGCAAAGGTCACTGCTTGCCGAAAAGCTTGGTTGAGAACAATCCCAGTAGTTCCAGTTTCTTGTGCAGTTAAAAAGGCCTGCTTTAATTGACCAAGAACTTGGGTTTCACCAACTATCTTTGAATCTAAACCAATAGATACCCGAAATAAATGTTCTAAGGCCCCATTCCCTTCTTTAAAGGTAAGATAAGGCTCCAAATCTTCAATATCTATCTGAAACCAATCCGCTAGAAAGTGCTTGGAATAATACCGACCAGTATGTAACTGATCAACCACCAAGTACAACTCTGTCCGGTTGCAGGTTGAAAGGATGACATCCTCCAGAATACTTTTTTCTGCTTTTAATTTTTTGAGCGCAGCAATTTTTTCCTCATCAGAAAAATGTACCCGCTCTAAAACTGATAAGGGTGCTACACGATGTGTGACACCAACATATAATAAATACATTCTATCCGCCTCGTTCTTACAATTGATCTAAAAGTTGTTCTATCTTTTTTCTAACTTCTTTTGAGCGCGATGGAGATAAACCATTGGTAGAAATCATGACGGATAATTCATTATTTGATGCAATTGCAACATTATAAAAGTCGGAATTTTTCTTATCCCCTGTATTATTCACGAACTGACTAGGGTGAGCCTCTTCCATCACTTTTTTATTGACTTCCTGGTTATCTGTGCAGGCAAATACCAATTTTGCCCCTTCCAAATCCCCAGTTTGGTAGTTTCTTTGAATCCATTCAACCTGCGATTTGGGAATCGCTTCATTGATTTCAGGACTAATGACTGTAACCTTGGCCCCTTCTGACAACAAGGTCTTAATTTTACGAGCTGCCACTTTTCCTCCACCAATCACCACTACTGGTTTATTTTGGATATTCATCATGACAGGATACATGGCTATTTCTCCTCTTTTCTTTCTCTAAAAATCTTAGCGCTTCGTTTATAGACTGTATCTTTGACATCTAAACGATGGTTGACCAAACGGGCCACCACGAAAAAGTAATCTGACAAGCGATTAATATAAATCAGTCCAACTTCGTTAACTGTTTCATCTGCTTCAATCACAGCGACCATTCTTCTCTCTAAGCGTCGTGTCATAGTACGAGCTACATGAAAGAGACTCGCAATTCGATGTCCACCAGGAATAATGAAACGATCAATTTTTTCAGGAATGTGCATATAAGCATCCATTTTTTCTTCTAGAAAGGTAATATCTGATTCCTTTTGTTTGTATGGTCTTAATTCTCTAGGAGTGGCAAGGTCGCTTCCACAATCAAATAAGTGTTGTTGAATCTCTTCACATTCCTCTCTGATATCATCCAACTCCTTGTATTCCTTCATTTCAGATACCAGGTAGCCAACTTGAGAGCACAATTCATCCATGGTCCCGTATGCTTCCACACGAATATGTGTTTTAGACACACGATCCCCACCATATAGTCGGGTAAACCCTTTATCCCCATACTTTGTGTAAATTCTCATTAAAGCTCTTCTCCGTTCATAATCTGGTAAATCTTTTTCATATCGACTGCATCACGAATAACTGCTGCCAGCTTATCATATTGCAAATCCTTAAATTCTTTGAGATCAATCGCCTGATCTGTGATAGGTTCCAAGCCCTTTTCAATTCGAATTTGGTTCAAATAATCGCGAGTCCATTGAGAGTTATCAAAGACACCATGGAGATAGGTCCCTTGAATTCGTTTGTCCGGTGAAACAGCTCCATCATATCTGCTTGTTTCCTCACCATTTTGAAGAATGATACGAGAAAATGGTGTCAAGCTATCTGATATCTCTGTTTCCCCCATATGGATTTCGTAACCATCTAAGAGTTGGCCCTCATGTTCTGCTTGAACCTGAGTGGTTCGTTTAGTTCCTTGCATCTGGGTTTCAACATCAAGAAGTCCTAGCCCTTCAATTTCATCCAATTCTGATTCGACATGGTTTGGATCCGAAATTTTCTTGCCTAAGAGTTGGAAGCCTCCACAAATTCCAAAAATGCGAATGCCTTCATCAGCGCACTGACGGATTTCATCAACAATCCCTGAATCTTGGAGAACTTGCATATCTTCGATGGTATTCTTACTTCCAGGCAAAATCAGAAGATCCGGATTCCCAATCTCATCACCTGGCATGACATAACGGACCGAAACGTCCGGTTGAATTTCCAAACTATGAAAATCGGTGAAGTTAGAGATCCGTTTCAAGGTAATAATAGCCACATCCAGATCTTTTTCCTGATTAAAGGTGCGTCCCTTATTGCCTAAAGCGACACTATCTTCACTATCAATGTCAATGTCTGCATATGGGACAACTCCTAATACCGGTACTTGAGTGAGCTTTTCAATCATATCAATACCTGATTGAAGCAGGGCTACATCCCCCCTAAATTTGTTGATCAAAACCCCTTTGATGCGCTTACGGTCCTCTTCTGGCATTAATTCGATTGTACCATAAATAGAGGCAAATACTCCTCCCTTGTCAATGTCCGCTACTAAAATGACAGGCGCATCGACCAAACGCGCCATTCCCATATTGACGATATCTCGTTCGTTTAAGTTGATTTCTGCTGGACTACCCGCACCTTCTAGGATAATGGCGTCGTATTCCTGGTCTAGTTCTTGATAGACTTCTTTGATTTTAGGCAGTAACTCCTGCTTAAATTCATGATAATCCACCGCATCCATATCTTTAAGGACTTTGCCCATAAAAACAACTTGGGATTTACGATCCGAAGTTGGTTTCAGTAGGACAGGATTCATGCGAACATCTGGATCGATACCTGCGGCTTCTGCTTGTACGACCTGAGCTCTCCCCATCTCAAATCCTTTTTTAGTGATAAAGGAGTTCAAGGCCATATTTTGAGATTTAAAGGGAACAACCGTGTAACCATCTTGTTTTAAAATACGACACAAACCCGCGGCAATTAAACTTTTACCAGCATCGGAAGCCGTCCCCTGAATCATTAATGATTTTGCCATAGATATCCTTCTTTCAACTGTTCAAATAGAATCTCTTCATTTTCAACAAGGGGCGTCTGGATTGCCTGATGAAGTTTGACAATCCATGGCACAGAAAGTCCAGCATCCAACAACAATTTTTCTTCCTGGAATACTTCATATTTTGTTCCTTGGGTCATAATCTTGCCTTTTTTGATGAGGTAGGCATAGTCACAACAGTCATACATGAGATCCATGTCGTGGCTGGTAACAATAATGCTGGTTCCATTGGAAACTAGTTTTTTCATAATCATGGCCATTTGATCTCGCCCTTTAGGATCCAATCCAGCAGTCGGCTCGTCTAACAATAGAAAACGTGGTTTGAGAGCTAACATCCCCGCAATGGCTACTTTTTTCTTTTGGCCATAACTCAAGTATTGTACCGGTCGATCCTGCAACTCTTCGATGTCCATCAGTTCAATGGCTTCTTGAACCCGTTTCTCACACTCCTCTTTGGAGTATCCTAAATTCTCTAATGCCATGCCAATATCATCTTTGGCAATGGTATAAAACAATTGCTGCTCCGGATTTTGAAAGACCATATTGACTTCTTGCCGGTAAGCAAACAAAGCTTTCTTCTTATCTTGAATGACCTGATTATCCAAACTCACACTGCCTTCTTGGGGCTTGAGCAGTTTGGTCATCACCTTCATCAGGGTAGATTTCCCCGAACCGTTGGTTCCAATAATTCCAGTAATCTTTCCTTCCATGAATTCCATATTCACATGGTCCACAGCTTTCAAATCATCAAATAAAACTGTAATATTCTCTAATTTTAACATATTTTTATTCCTCTTCATCAATTTCTTTAGCTTGAGCAAATTTCAGGGTTAAGACATCATTTAAGCGCTGATTATCTGCCAATAATTTGACAAATAAGGTATTGGCTAATCTTCCCCAGCCAAGATAACTTTTTTTCTTATTTACAAATGAAAACTTCAAATCTAAGGTATCTCGAATGGTTAAAAATTCGATTAATACTAGAAAGATAAAGCGATACATAAGAACGATTAATTCCATTAAGATAGCCGGCAAATGAAGGGTTTTACAAAGCTTCATCATCTGGTTAAAGGGAATGGTTAAAGCCATAAAATAGGTTGAAATTAAAGAACAGTAAATTCTCATAACAATCGGTCCAACTTGTTTGGCAGAAGAATGAAAAACTCCTAAATAGCCATGACTTCCAACTGGAATGGCCATTAAAAACTGATGACTATTTTCACCATAGCTAATGACAAAGGTCGCCATACTTAATAAAATGAAAATAGACGGATAGCGAAACCAGCTCAAGTATTTTAAAATAGGAAGTCTAGCAATATAACACGTCAAGGGGACCATGATAGCAATTAGTAGAATTTGTAAGGGGGGGAAACCAGAGAAAGAAATAATCATTAACAAAATATACAAACTGAACTTATGCAGTTCTGGAACTGCAGTCCAACGGTTATTATACGCATAGCGATCAATTACAAACATAGTTTCCTCCCATACAAATACTTACTAAACTAAATTATTTTTCTTGATGTTTTTTTCCTCTTTGGTAACCGATGACATAGAAGATAATCCCCGCACCGATACTACCTTGAAGGGTAAAGAGCAAGCTTTCAACTTCTGATCCTGGTGGTTCAAACAAAGGTGAAAACCAAGGTTTATAGTCCTTTTGAATAGTCGAAATAGCATTTTCTGCAGCATCATCCGTACCACTATATTCTACTCCTTTAGGAGCAAATAAGAAAGCACCGACAATAATCACAACAATGGCAGCTAATAACAAAAGATTCTTGTGTTTTTTCATAGGAATAAGCCCTCTCTTTCACTAGCATTTTCAGAAATCAAGTTGTAGAAGATAACAGTAAGCAATCCTTCTACAATCGCAATTGGAATTTGCGTAATCAGAAAGACTCCTAAGAACTTAATGGTTGAACCCACAAATCCAGTGGTTGGATCCGGGAAGACCAATCCAAGTTGAAGGGAAGTTGTTGCATAAGTCGCTAAATCTGCAATCATCGCACACAAGAAGAGTGAGACTGGTTTAGATAGTTTCAAAGAACGACTGAATTTATAAACTGCAAATCCGACAAAAGGACCAACTACAGCCATTGAAAAAGCATTGGCACCAAGGGTTGTCAAACCACCATGGGCTAAAAGAAGAGCTTGGAACAACAAACAAATGGTTCCTAACACACTAATAACAGATGGTCCAAACATAGCAGTTCCCAAACCAACACCTGTTGGGTGGGAGCTTGACCCTGTTACAGAAGGGATTTTCAATGAGGATAAGATAAAGATAAAGGCACCTGACAAGGCCAACATAGTTTTAGAATTTGGATCTTTTGAAACAATCTTCTTAATCTTGATCAAACCGAAGATGAAGAATGGTAAAAATAGCAAGAACCAAACAATACACCATACTAATGGGAGATAGCCTTCCATAATGTGCATAGCAGACACAGGTTGCGGTCTAAAGATAAGTAGCAATACCAAAAGAGCAATTGCTAGCATTTTTTTACTTTTTTTCATAATTGCACTCCTTTTTCATTACCCCAATGGATGTTTCTTAACCAATAGGGTTGTAAAATAATCCAATTTGTCATTCACTGTTAATTCTGATACTCCGTAAAGGATCTTCTGCTTAACTGTGGAAGCATGGCTCACTAGAAATGTTTTTTCAATCAGGTTGTGTTTTTCCAACAAAGGAAGAACGACATCCAAATGTCTAGCCACCTTCATAATGACGACAGTATCATGAATTGCCAAGGCTTGGTCAATCTTATCAGCTTCTGCTGTAGCAGGTACTACTGCAAAGGACTCCTCATCCATGGTTAACGGTTGGCCCAAGACAGAAGCCATACTACCAAATGAGGTAATGCCAGGAATTGTTTGGGTATCGATGCTATCTCCAATTAATCTCAACAGGTAACTATAGGTACTGTAGACCATTGGATCTCCAAGCGTGATAAAACCAACATTTTTCCCAGCCTTCACATCTTCTACCACTTCAGTAGCAATTTGTTCCCACTGAGGTTCTTTCTTTTCTAGCGAACGAACCATCGGAAAATGACGTTGTTTAATTTCTAAGTGGTCACTGACATAGGGACTCGCAATCGTCAAAGCCACACTTTTAGCGCCACGTTTGGCTTCTGGCGTATATAAGATATCCAATTTATTCAGGATATTCTTTGCTTTAACGGTAACGAGTTCACTATCACCTGGACCAATCCCAATACCATAAAATGTTGCCATTTTTGACCTCCTATTGAATAATCTTTTCTAGGTGTTGAACATAGAGTTCTTGAACACTTGGGTATTCCCCAAGTCCAATCAAGTGTGTCTCCACTTGGTATCCTTTTCCTGTAAAGAAGTGTTTCCATGAACCTTCTTCATCCGAACACAAATCATTGGTAGCATGATCCCCAGCCACTAACATAAAGGGAGCAAGATGAACTTTTTTAACGCCTTTAGCTTCCAGACGTTTTTCGAGTAACTCTACCGGAGGATAAGACTCGACACAGCCGATATAGACAGTTTCATCCGTCAACATATGATCCAATGCAGCATAGGCAGTAAAGGCATAATGCTGACTACCATGTCCCATTAGGATGGTTGCTTCATCTACATCATTATTATTGTATTCTTTTACAAGGATATTTGCAACATTTTCATAATCTTTTTCACTAAAAAGAAGAGGTTTTCCAATTTTTAGAATGTCAAACTCATGTTTCAATTGGTTGGCTTGATGAAGGACTTTTTCATACTCACTTCCTAGAATAACATGAAGCGGTTGAATGTATACTTCCTTTACACCATCCTTTTTCAATTGTTCCAAAAGTTGATTAACTGTTGGAACTGTGATTCCTTCATTTTCCTTAATTCTCTTAATGACAACATTCGAAGTGAAGGCACGATGCACTTGAAAATCAGGGAATCGTTTTTGGATGGCCTCCTCACAGGCTTGAATGGTTTTTTTCCGTGTTTCAGGATAGGTGGTTCCGAAACTAACGACAATAATCGCTTTAGTCATTTTCACTTTCCCTTCTAAAAAATGTTTGGCAAGCTTCACAAACCGATTTTAAGGTTCTCTCTTCTGTTTCGATCAAGTGATGATAGCCAGCTTTTTCCAAGACAGATCTGGTATTGTCTCCCATAATGATAATGGGTTTCTCTCTCCAATTCTCTTGGGTTTTCTCTGCCATCAACACAAAGTGGTAAGCTGCAGCAGAGTTTGGCAAACAGATCAGCTGGATATCCTCTGCATGATAAGAGAATGATTCACTTTCAAAGTCAACAGAATGTGTGGTGTGGATCGGGAAGTTCAAAACTTCTGCTACTGCTTTTTCCTTAATATCAGAAGTGAGAATGATCCAGTTTCCTTCTTGCTCACTCATCCGCTTCACAAAATTCTCTTCTGCAACATCATTGATTTGATCATACAGGCGAATTCCTGCTTCTTTAATAGTCTTGATGGTATGATGTCCACTTGCTACAATCTTCAGATGACTGAGACTCCGAATATCCAGATTTTCTTGTTGCAAATAGGCAACAAAGAAGTTCCAAGAGCTTGGGTCTGTTACTACTAAACCGTCAATGTCAGAAAGTTGAGGAAGTTGCAGTTCTTTTGCAAGCAATTTACTTGGTGACTGAAAAGCATACACTGTCGCCCCAGCATCCTTCAACAATTTAGGAAGTTTAGCATTTGGCGTTTCTTGAACCAAAATAGTTTGACCAAATAAAGGAAGTTTTTCATGGTAGTTTAATTCCTCACGGAAAGCAACGACGTCACCAATCACAATTAAACTCGGCGCTTTCATTTGATGTTGTTCAACCAGCCCAACAATGGTTTCTAACTTACCATCGATAGAACGTTGTTGAGGGTGGGTGGCCCATTCAATAATAGCGACAGGAGTATCCTTATCATAGCCACGTACCATCAATTCTTCACAGATAGTCTGTAAGTTTTTCATTCCCATTAGAAAGACTAGGGTACCCTTTAGATGGGAAATAGCGTCCCAGTTTAGTGCTTCACTGGCATCTTGTAAATGCCCAGTGAAGACATGAAAGCTAGTTGCGATATTTCTAAAAGTCATGGGAATGCCGGCATAAGCAAGGCCAGCAATCGCAGAGGTGATTCCAGGAACTACTTCAAATGGAATTCCTTCCTGGATGAGAGTTTGTGCTTCTTCTCCTCCCCTACCAAAGATATAGGGGTCGCCACTTTTTAAACGAACAACTTTTTTCCCTGCTTTGGCTTTTTCAACTAGGACTTCCTCAATTTCTTCTTGGGAGACACAGGGTTGATTAGGAATTTTTCCTACATAGATCTTTTCACAATTTGCATTTGTGTAAGTAAGAAGCATGGGATTCACTAAACGATCATAGATCAGAACATCTGCCTCCTCTAGTCTACGAGCTCCTTTTACAGAGATTAATTCCTCATCACCTGGACCTGCACCAACTAGACTAACAAAGCCACTCATTCTGTCACCTCTTTCTTCAAATAGGCTTCCAATTCTTCAATAGTTGAAACCACTTTAGGATAATGAACGATTGGCCGTGAAATAATCACACAATCCATTCCTAGTTCTTGGCAACCTTCAATCTTTTCTCGAATACCACCAATATTTCCACTTTCTTTAGAAACAAATACTTCTGCTTTCGAGCGTGCTAATAATTCTTTATTGCATTCTTTAGAGAAAGGAGCCTTGATGGCATCAATTTGATCCGGAACAAGTCCTAACTCTTCACAGCCCTTAAGGACTTCTGAAGTCGGAAGAACTCGAACTACAATGCGAGAGTCAGGCAAACCATGTACGAATAATGGCAAAGTTTTACTTCCTGTCCCTAAGTAGACAGTTTTGTACTGCTTCTCTTTCATGTATTCAATGGCTTCTTCTGTCGAATGAACAACCGTTGCTCCAGATAAATCATTTGTAGCTTGTCGTTCGAAGCGTACATAAGGGATGCCAGCCAGATTTGCTGCTTTCATTGCTTCCTGAGAAACAATGTCAGCAAATGGATGGGAAGCATCAATAATTTCATCAACTTCATTTTGTTTGATGAAATCAACCATATCTTGAGCAGTCATTCTCCCTTGAACGACATCTTGTCCAAATTTAGAAGCTAAATGACGTCCATAATCCGAAACAACAGAGGTCGTGACAGGAATATTTTTTTGTGAAAGAAATTCAAGGACTTCCGTACTTTCAGCAGTTCCACCGAAAAGCAGTTTCATCATAGTGTGTATCCTCGAGGTGTGATCATGCGTCCATTTTTCACATAAGTTTCTTTGTTTCCGACAATGACAATCGTTGTCATATCTACAAGAGTTTCATCTAAGTCTTCAATCGTCGTCAAAATAATTTCTTCGTCCTTACGTCCAATATCTTTTCCGATTCCGACAATCGTATCTTTGGATTTGTATTCAGACATAATTTCGAGTGCTCTTGACAAGTGCTCTGGACGACCTTTACTTCTTGGGTTGTAGAGACAAACTACAAAGTCCCCTTGTGCTGCTGCATGAAGACGTTTTTCAATCATTTCCCAAGGCGTCATCAAGTCACTAAGTGAAATATGACAGAAGTCATTCATCAAAGGTGCTCCCATCACTGCAGCGGCTCCCAAACTTGCTGTAATTCCAGGTACAACTTTTACCTCAAGAGTATCGTTCTCTTCCAACAATTCAAGAATCAAACCAGCCATTCCGTACACACCTGCGTCACCACTAGAAACAACACCGACATTTTTTCCAGTTTCATGAGCTAGGTCGATGGCTTTTTGACAACGTTCAATCTCATGACGCATACCAGTCGCAACCATTTCTTTATCTTTTACAAGATCTTTGATCAAACGCATGTAGGTAGAATAACCAACAATAATTTCACAATCTTTAATAGCTTCCAATGCTTCTTGAGACATCAATTCTTCTTTACCTGGGCCAAGTCCAATAACGTATAACATATGTATTTCTCCTTAAATTTAAATATTTAATAATTGTTACCTAATTTACCAAGTGCAAATGTTGCACCGTTTTGTGCGAACCGTTGAGTCAGCACATTTCCTTTACTTGCAAGATCCGCACTAGCAAGTGAGACACTTCCCACACCTACAGTTTTCTTCACAAATTCCGATTGCGGATATTTATCAGCCACAACTTGTAATTCTTCCTTAGAATATGTGACAAACGGACAATCTAGGTGTTGGGCTAATGCTAGTATAGCTTGTTCATTTTTTTTGACATCAATACTAGCTATTTTAGCGATTTCTGAACTGGAGATTCCCTCTTGTTCACAAAACGCTCGGAATGATTCCATAAAAGTTGAAGGTGGAAGATCCTTCTTTGCCCCAACTCCTAAAACATAGGGTTTTGGATGAATCAGGGCTACCACTTCTTCGTCAACCTCAACTGCTTGAGAGGTCAACCAAATAAATGGGCTCTTATTCGCAAGGACTTCCTGTATCTGATTTTCCTCAATGACTGTTAGCCCTCTCAGATCAGACACCCAAGGCTTTTCTTGATAAAAATAGACACAGTCCTTATTCGCTAAATAAGAATTAAATACTTTCACTAAGTGGCGCAATTCTTCCTGCCACCCATTTACTTCTTTCGCAATATTATCCAAGGCTACAACATTTTGTGTATCTGTTGCGGTCGTGATCACTGGATTTGAATCTAATAATTCAGCGATTTTAAGTGTAACTTGATTGGCCCCACCTAAGTGACCACTCAATAAACTAATCACATGATTGGCTTTCTCATCCATAACGATCACAGCAGGATCGGTTGTTTTGTCTTTAATAACAGGGGCAATGCCTCTGACAACCGCACCAATCGCCATAATACAGATTAAAACATCAACTTCTTGGAAAACTTTCCTGAGTCCCTCAATGACACGTCCTTCAATCGGTACCGTTCGAGAGTCAGCGATTTTCACAGTGGTATAGACTGGACAATCAATCCCAAGTTTTTCCTTGAGCTCTAGTCCTAATTCTTTTGCATTGTTAGTAACCGCCACAATGGCATAACGAGGGGAATCATTTAGCATGCGAACTCAATCCTTTACGGAATTCATGGTGGAAATCTTTATGATAGAGCTTAGAGTAGTAAAACTCTTCACCCAAGAAATCTCCAACTAAAATCAAGGCAGTTTTTCTAATTTTAGCTTCTTTGACCTTGGCTGCAATGGTCTCCAATGTCCCAAAGACCTTGCGTTCATCTGGCCATGTTGCCTTATAGATTACTGCGACAGGTGTTTCTATTGGATAACCACCCTCAACCAATTCAGCCACCACTTTTTCAATGCCTTGTACAGATAAGAAAATGGCCATAGAGGTTCTGTGCTGAGCATAGCTTCGGAGGGATTCTCGTTCAGGAACCGGAGTCCGTCCGGCCATGCGAGTGATAATCACACTTTGAGAGACTTCAGGGACCGTATATTCTGTTCCAATACTTGAAGCTGCACCTAAGAAAGAGCTCACTCCAGGAATACAGTCAAATTCAATGCCTCTCTTCTTCATCTCTTCTGTTTGCTCACGAATAGAACCGTAGATAGAGAAATCCCCTGTCTGCAAACGGACGACATCTTTTCCAGCTTTAACAGCTTCTTCCATCACATCGATAATTTCCATCAAATGCATAGAAGCACTGTCATGAATCTCCGCACCTTCTTTACAGTATTGAAGGAGATCTGGATTTACAAGAGAACCCGCGTAGATAACTACATCTGCTTGGGATAATTTGCGGTAACCTTTTAGAGTAATAAGATCCACATCACCAGGTCCTGCACCGACAAAATGTACAATTGACATATATTTAATTCCTTTCTGGTTTTACAGCTGAGACAATGATCGTTGGGTTTTGCTGTTTAAAATAGTGGCCCTTACCCAAAGCAGACCATCTACTAGCTTGAATAGATACAACATCTAAGTCTTGCCATTTCAATTTTTCAGCAAGTTGAATAGCTTCCATAGCATTTTCCAAGAGGATAAAGTTTAGAACAAATCGTCCTCCAGGTACCAACAAACTTTCACACCACTCAAAGATCTCTGCCATATTGCCACCGGTTCCACCCACAAAAATAGCATCAAACTGTCCATCTAGGTCAACAGGGGCTTTTCCTTTTATCAGATTAATATTTTGACAACCAAAGTAATCAATATTTTCCTGTGTCAGTGCAACTGCGTCTTCATTTTGCTCAATTGCAACGACTTCTAAGTTCGGAAAAGATACAGCTGCTTGAATGGTTACACTGCCTGTACCAGAGCCAACATCCAGCATTCTCTTTGCCTTGTGTAAGTCCAATTTATCAATACTGATAGCCCTGACCTCTTCTTTTGTCATTGGGACCTTTGCCCTAATAAATGCCGAATCCTTCATCTAAAATCACCACCACATTCATTTCATATTGTCGATCGACAACTTGATCTTCTGCCAAAATTTCGATGTTTTCATCTTCATAACTAAGATTTTCACCGATGACTAAGACTTTTTTCAAGCCTCGTTTTTTAACTTCTTGAGCAATTTCATATGGACCAATTTTTTTATCGGTTACCATAAATACTTTTGGTAAAGAAAGGATGAAATCAAAATTAGGAATTTTTGCGTGACTACTTGTCAAGTAGGCTTCATTCATAGGCAACGATACCTTGCTAGCCAAATACTGGAAAGACGAAATTCCTGGCTGAATAAGCACGCGCCCTTTAAATTTCTCAGACAACCATTTTCCCAAACCATAAATCAAGGGGTCCCCTGAAGCTAAATAAAGGATGGTCGATTCTTCCGGATAAGACTCGATTAATTGAGCTAATTCTGAAAGTTTTTTTGGAGGTACAACCCCTTTTTCTTGATAGGCAGCTGGAAGGATTTCCAAATGACGCTCACTTCCAAGAATATAGTCTGCCTTTTCATAAATCTCTTCACTTCCCAAAAGTCCATAGGAAGGGGCTCCTGGCCCTATTCCAATTACATAGATCACGTCCATTCCTCCGCTATTTCTTCTAATGTTTGGGTTGAAGCCAGATACCCAGCTTCTGTCCCAAAGGTTACTACATCAATGCTCACTTCCGGCTTCCGGTTTCTAAGCAAGCGTTCCGAACGGAACTTCATTTTGTCAACCAAGACCTGATAAACTTCCTCATAATGATATTCCTCAATCAGAGTTCCGGCTGCATCTGTTGTAATGCATTGATCCACTTTTTCAAGAAGTTCAACTGGGGCACCTAACAAGGCTAGGTTAGCCATGATGATCTCCATTCGCGCATCTGAGTCTTTACTATGAGTTGAGAAAATCCCACCAGCGACCTTTACAAATTTCCCCATATGTCCAACCATCAGGACGCGAGTAAATCCAATCCGCTGGACTTCTTTAAGGACATGCCCAACAAAGTTACTCATGTTCACAATTCGATGAGGTGGAATCCCCAGCACATTGGTCGCAAAATCCTCGCCGTAATTCCCAGGAGCTAAAACAACTGAACGATAGCCTTGATTGTACAACATGGTTAACTCAATCGTAATCGAAGCTTTCCAACTATCCTCAGACATTGGGTTAACAATTCCTGTCGTCCCTAAAATAGAGATCCCTCCTACAATTCCTAAGCGTGAATTATAGGTTAACTTGGCTGTTTCTTCGCCCCCAGGAACTGAAATGATAATTTCGGCTCCGCAGTCTGGCCCCAACAATTGACGGGCTGTTTTTTCAATCATCGCTCGAGGGGTTGGGTTGATTGCTGCCATTCCAACATCACATTTCAGCCCTTTTTGAGTTACTCGGCCAACTCCTTCCCCACCATCAATAATAATTTCAGTTGAGTCAGGTAAGAGAGTTACAGTCGAATAAATAAGGAGACCGTGCGTTGCATCGGCATCATCACCACCATCCTTTTCGACAGCGGCACTAGCAGTCAGTTCACCAAAAGAAGGATTTTTGATATCCATCGTTACTTCGACTCCATTTGCTGTAGAAACGGTAACTTTTTCTTCGATATCTTGATTTAAAATCATACTAATAGCCGCTGCAGTTGCTGCAGTTGCACAAGTTCCAGTAGTGAACCCTTTTCTTAGTTTTTTTCCATTGACATATGAGTACTCATCCATAGTGTTCCCCTTCCTTACATTATTTATTTGGGACTACAAAACGTTGGTAATCATCCATTTCTTGTTTGTATTGGTAGAGGATCGCATTCACTACTGCTGCTGCAATCGTACTTCCACCTTTACTTCCCAATGCAACGATGGAAGGAATAGAACTCTCATGTAATTTTTGTTTTGATTCTGCAGCTCCTACAAAGCCAACTGGAACGCCAATAACTGCATCAGGGACTAATGTCCCTTCTTCTACCATATCTAAGACTTTAAAGATAGAAGTTGGTGCATTTCCAAACACAAACAATTTTGGGCCTAATTCATTAGCTGCATGCTCTACTGCAGCCATAGAACGAGTAATCCCTTTTGCCTTGGCTTCTTCAAAGATCGCTGGTTCATTAACCAAGCATCTGTAGGCTACACCAAGCTCATCAAGGATTCTTTTATTGAAACCACCTAGAACCATGGTCGTATCGGTGAAAATAGTTCCTTTATTTTTAATAACATCTAAAATATGGTCGATAGCATCATTTGAAAATTTAATATTGTAAAGGTAATCAAAGTCCGCACTCGCAAAAACAACTCGTTTCCAAACTGCTTCATGAAATGGATTATCAAAAACAATATCTGGGTGCTCCTGATCAATGATTTCTTGAATTTTTTTAAAACTAGCTTCTTCAATCTGATTTGATACTTTTATATAACTCATAAATGCCTTATCCTTTTTTATCATTTAAAGCTGTAGAATAACGAACATAGTCATCGGTCACAATCGTTTGCATTTGATAAATAATCGCATTAATAATCGCTACGACAAGGGTGCTTCCCCCCTTACGCCCTTCATTTACCATAACAGGCAAGTCAGTCGCTAATAATGCTTCCTTAGATTCTAGGACATTGATAAACCCAACGGGAACACCGATAATTGCATCTACTTTAACATTTTTCTCTTTGATTAAATCAAGGAGGTGGAACAAAGCTGTGGGTGCTCCTCCAAAAGCAAATACTTTAGGTCCTTCTATCTCAGTTGCTTTTTCAACAGCTGCCATGGCTCTAGTAATATTTTTTTCCTTAGCAAGTTGGATGACATCTTCATCGTTAATTAAGCAACGGTAGGAAACGCCCATTTGATCAAGAACTCGTTTATTGATCCCATTTAAGGAAATGCTGGAATCAACAATGATTGTCCCTTTTTTTTGAATCACATCAACGATTCGTTCATTAACATGGTTGATAAACCTCATGGTATAGAGATAGTCAAAATCACCAGTGGTATGAATAGCGCGTTTAATAATGGCTTCTTCCATATCTTCATGGAATTCATAATCTGGATGATCCTGATCGATCACCGATTGAATGATCTGGAAACTTTTTTCCTCGATTGAGGAAGGGTTTTTAATATAGGACATATATACTCCTCTTTTAATAATTTACAACGATGAGATAAATAATTGACAAAACGAAAGCTGAAATTGTCGTTGTCATATAGAGCATAGAAATGGATGTTAAAATATCATCTGGCTCTACACTTCTTGTAGGATCACCAATAGTTGGTTTTGTAATCAACTCACCATGATAGATATGAGCTCCACCTAATTGAATCCCCAGGGCACCTGCTACGACCGACTCAGGGAAAGCACTATTTGGACTCGCATGTTGGTAGCGATCTCTCCAGCCAATTTTTATGGCATTTCTGAAATCCAATTGCAGGACTCTGGCACTTGCCATCATAAACAACCAAGTTAAACGGGCAGGAATGAGATTGACCAAATCATCTATTTTAGCCGAAACATATCCAATCTTTCGGTATTTGGCTGTTTTATAACCGACCATTGAATCTAGCGTATTAACAGCTTTGTATCCCATTGCTAATACGGGACCGCCAATAAATAAGCACAATAAGGGGCCGATCACTCCATCACTTGCGTTTTCTGCGACGGTTTCAATTGTCGCATGACAAATTTCAGGTATGGTAAGCTGATCTGTTTCTCTCCCTACGATCATTCCCACTTGATACCTAGCCTTCTCAATGGAACCAGACTGAATAGCTTTGTATACTTTGAGAGCTTCAAAAGCCAGAGAGCGAGTTGCTAAACAGGTGTAGGCTAAATAAATCCACAAAATCCAATAAAGAATCGGGTGAAGCCGACTAGCCCCCCACAAGATTCCATACGTGATGGAAACTGTCAAAGAAACGGTGCATATCCAAAGGAATATTCCGAACAGAACAGGATATCTCGTTTTTAAGTTTTCGATCCGTAAACAAGCATAAATAAAATTTCCAATTAGTTTGACCGGGTGTGGCCACGAATAAGGATCTCCAATTAACCAATCAAGAAGAAGAGCAATAAAGAGCGCAATAACTATCATTTTTTAGACTCCAGTATATAATCGATCCAACTCTTTAGGAGTTGCTCATTCTGATATAAATGAACATGGAGGTAACTGGCAAAGGTTTTCCCTTTCTGATATCCCCCTGTCCAATTCGAAACCACTTCTCCATCTCTTTCTTTTCTCAGATCTAAAACTGTTTTTTCAGAAGTATTAAAAATTGAATGATGGAACTCATGGCCTCGAATTTCCGTACCAGACGGACCAAATAAAGAAGCTTCATTGGTAGTTGCAAAACAATAGCCAAAACGTTTTAGCCCATTCGTCATCACACTAGTCCCATCAAAGATACCAACCATTTCGTAAACCTGATTTTCTATCTCAAGATTTTTTCCAAGATACATCAAGCCACCACATTCAGCGTAGATTGGGATGCCCTTTTGATGAGCATCTAAAACAGATTGTTTAAAGGATAGATTTTCCGATAATTCTTTGGCAAATAGTTCCGGATACCCCCCACCAAAATAATAGGCATCGGCTTCAGGTAACTGTTGATCCTTCAAGGGGCTAAATGGAATGAGGGTGACTTCAGCATTTTTCAATAAATCCAAATTATCTTCATAATAGAAATGAAAAGCATCATCAAGAGCATAAGCAATCGTTAATGGAATGGTATGTTGAAATTTGAATGGAGAAGACAATTCCAGTGATGCTCCGTCAACTTTTTCCAATAAACGATCAAACTGGATCGTTTTTTTAGCCTGCTCTCCAAGAATAGCAAATTTTTCTTCAAGACCATCCATCTCTACATCAGGAATCAATCCCAAATGTCTAGATGGGAGTTCAACCTGAACATTTTTTGGAAAATAGCCTAAAACTTCTATATCTGTATAGCGTTCAATTGCTCCCTTAATCAACTGGTAATGCGTTTCTGAAGCAACACGGTTCACAATAACCCCAACGATGTTGACACCAGGGTCAAATGAAGAAAAGCCATGGACAATTGCTGCTGCTGAAGTTGAAGTCGATTTCCCATCAATAATCAATACAACAGGTAGATGGAGCTGTTTTGCAACAGATGCCGAAGAAGCACAATCTTTATCTGTTCCTAATCCATCATAAAGTCCCATTACTCCTTCTACAACTGCTACATCACTATTTTGATGCCAACGATAATAGGACCACTTTAGATAATTGGAATCAGGGATTAAAAAATTATCCAAATTTCGGGATGAATTTTTTGTAATACGACTATGATATGATGTGTCAATATAATCCGGGCCTATTTTATACGGCTGAACCTTATACCCCATATCTGTTAAAGCTTTTAATACAGCTAGTGTTACGGTTGTTTTTCCTACACCACTTGAAACACCAGCCAACATAAACTGCTTCATGCTAACACACCCCTAACTTTGAAAAAAATAGAGCTACAAAAAATACACTATTTTTTGTAGCTCCGTTGCTCTATTTTATTACTTAGCACCTCGTTGTGCTCTTCTATATCCTTAAACACTAAAGATGCTTTTATTCTAATATAAATTATAGTATTTGTCAATAAAAAATTGGAAACGCACTCAAAAAAGAGCACACATACGGTGCTCCTTATAAAACATTCTATGTAAAGTTGATTAACCTTGCCAATCTGCTGGATAAGTCACATAAATAAATCGAGCCTTATCTTTAACAGAGAATTGAATATCGCTACCTTTTGGAATAAAGATGACTTCACCTGGACCAGCACTCATGACTTCATCACCAGAGATAACATCCAATCGACCTTCAATAACGTAGTCTACTTCATCATAATCTAAATGCCAAGGGAAGGTTGTCTTGTCCATGGTCATCAACCCTAAGCCAAGACGAGGACTTTCTTCTAATGTTAAGAGATCTCGTGTGTATACTTGGTGTTCTGGATTTCCTGTATCCAAACGATCTTCAGGACGAACATCTAGACTTGGTAGTGAAATAGAGGTTACACCAGCTTTACTTACACGTTTAGCAGAACCTTTACTCGCTAATTCTTCTAAAAGAATTTTACGAACCAATGATTCAATATCTGTACGATTATAATCCATTTATTTTTACCCCCAATTAGGCTTCTTTCTTAGTTAAGAAGTAGGCAAGTAATACAGCAGTCACCCCACCAACAAACTTACCAATCATCATTGGAACAATCATTTTAGCATTTTGTCCGGCAGTGAACCCTAAGTGGTCTCCAATTACAAATGATGCAGATACAGCAAAGGCAATGTTCAAAATTTTACCACGTTTGTCCATATCTTTTAACATTTGGAACATAGCAATGTTGTTTGCTAAAGAAGCAACCAAACCAGCAGCCCCTACTTCATTCATACCTAATGATTTACCAATAGCTGAAAGAGGTTTGTTGGCAACCTTTGTAAATACAGCAACTAAACCAAAAGCTCCCGCCAAGGTTACTGCAATCGAACCAACAACGACAAAGGCTTCTTGAAGTGTTTCTGCACCTTTTGGATACAAATTAATCAACCATTCATTTCCGGTCAAGAGTTGTGCAGCACCAAATGCTAAACCTAATGTTGCAATCACAACAATAATTTGACCAAAGATTTCAAATCCTTTAATCATTCCATTTGGAATAAGAAGTAAACCTAGGAAAATAAGAGCAGAAACGATTACGATAGGGATCAAGTTGATTAACAAAGTACCAAATGATAAACCTGGAACTAGAAGTCCACCAACTAAACATCCGACAGGTACGGTTACCAATCCGTACAAGATACCACGGGCTAAGAATGGACGATCTGATTTTTCAATAATCCCTAAAGCAACAGGTATCGTAAACACAATTGTTGGTCCCATCATAGAACCTAAAACATAGGCTGCAAAATCACCAACAGCTTTATCTTGTGCCAAACTTAAGGCTAAAGGAGCTCCCCCCATATCATTCGCAATAAAGGTAGTCGCAAAAATAGAAGGATCCGCACCAACCATTCCATAAAGTGGAACAATTACAGGTTTCAATAAATCTGCAAGCAAAGGAGCTACAACCATGATCCCAGCCATTGACAAAGCCAAGGCTCCCATAGCCATAATACCTTCTTCAAACTTTTCACTTAATCCTAGTTTCCCACCGATACATTTATCAACTGCACCGACAAGCATAAACAGAACCATAATGTAAATGATAATTTCATTTATACTCATAAATTAATCCCTACTTTCAATAATCATCCAGTTGATACTCAACTTTATCAATGATACCTACTATGACCATATCTACTGGGACATCCTGTCTATTCAAACTCACACGAGCTGAACTTCCTGTAGTGACCAACACTTGATCACCTTCACCAGCACCAATACAATCAGCAGCAATGACTAAGGCAGGATCTGTTTGATGGTCATCCAGTTGTCGTTCGACCACTAAAAACTTTAATCCATTAAGTTTTTCATCTTTTCTCGTAGCCCATAGACTTCCTTTCACTTTCCCAACAAACATCTCGCTACTCCTTATTCTTCTATTATAATATTGTGACGTTTCAAATAGTCTTTCGCAAGAGCGGTCACAATCATTCCTTTTTTAATCCGAATCCTATCATGATCAGATAGGTTCATTTCAATTAACTTTTTTTCAGTTAATAAGCCAACCTTTTCAACAGATTTCGGTTGAGTTTCATTCTTTGTCACATCATTTAAAGGTTTATTGTTTTCTCCACCAGTAGATTCTTCTAGCAATGATAGCAATTCTTCTTTTTTATAGAATTGAACACCATATCGAAGAAGTTTTTCGTACTGTTCTTGAAGATCTTGAAACAATAAGGCTTTTGAGGTTTGTTTAAACTGATGGAAGTCAAATGATTCTACTGGAACCAAAACTTTCTTTCCTTTCAACAAACTTTTAATGACAACAGCTTCATCAGCATTTAGCGGACACAAAGAAGCGATTCGCATCATTGCATCAAAACCAATTGATTCTACTAGAATGATGTCAGCACTACTTGATTGTTTCACAACTTGATAACCTTCTTTCGTTACGATTTCAGGAATATCAAATGCTCCGATAACAAATACTGAGGCCTTATGCGTTTCAACCTGTATTTTATCCATTAAACGGTCTGTAATCAAATCTACGATCTTATCTAGATTCTCCATTTTTGACCTACCTCCAACAACCAATACTAGTCTTTAATAATCCGACCACGGATTCCTTTGCTAAAACCACAAGCATTGGCTTCATCGTAATCGATATGCATATAAGTTGCAAATTTTGGACTCACACGAATCACAACGTCGTCAAAGATTAAAGGTCTTGCTCCTTCAACTTTAACTTTTACAATATCATGATTTTTTACGCCCAATTTTTCAGCATCTTCAGGTGTCATATGAACATGGCGTTTAGCAACAATCAAGCCTTTGTCCAAAGAGACAGACTTATCACCATTTACTAAGACAATACCTGGAGTACCTTCGATATCACCACTTTCTCGAATAGGAGCTTTAACACCTAATTGCAAGCAGTCCGTAAGTGATACTTCAACTTGTGATTCTTTTCTAACAGGACCTAAAATAACTACATTATGATAGGCTCCTTTTGGTCCCACTACCGTTAATCGTTCCTTTGAAGCATACTGACCAGGTTGAGATAAGTCTTTCGCCTTTGTCAATTCATATCCTGTTCCAAACAGTGAATCTAATTCCTTACGACTTAAATGGACATGTCTACCACTAGCTTCTACTTCAAACGAACCATCAAGTTCATTTTGAATCCTATCAATAACTTTATCAATTAAATTTTCTAATGACATTGTTATTCTCCACATTCTATTCTAAAGTAAGCCATACTAATACTTCAATCGATTTCAATAATACGATCAGTTTCTCAGCATAAATATCCTGAGTACCGGATACTACAAGAGCTAATTCCTTTCGAATATTAGCAATTTCTATATATAACTCATAACACGAAAGTTTCCAACTCTCACATTTGAAATCAACTTGTACACTTCCTTGATCCAATTGTTTAATCACCCGAACAGATTGTAACTCTTCATTCGTACCAAGATTTTGATTATAGTATGATATATCATCTTCAATATAACAACCTACAATTTTTTCTATAATATGGAGAAGATTTCCTAATTGTTCTACTTTGTCATCAAGAAAAGCAAGGTGGAGTTCTTTTTGGCATCTTAGAAAATACGTATATAGTTTCGTTAGCTTGAAAAGTAGTGGATACACAGCAGACTCTTCTAGAGACGAAACAGTCTTATGAAATGTTTTGCTAATCTCTGTTTGAGTTTTTATTTTCGAGTCAGTATAAGCTATCTGAATATGGCGATCATGCAAGAAACCTCTTGCTGCTGGAGTCAATTTATCATCACTCGAGAGTTTGAGAACGTTTTGCTCACTAACCTGTCCATCTTTCATTAGCTTTCTAATTCGAGATTCAGTATAAACTGTCATGCATTCACATCCTTCTACCACAAATTAACTACAGGGATACAACGAGGTTGAGATGTAACTTCCCAACCTCGCTCAGCTATTAACAGTTATGAATATTCTTTACATCAAAATACTTATTCCTATCAAAACATTAATGGCTGATTACCTGCATGAGAAATTTTGAAAATCTACTCTTTATGAGGTAGGATTACTTCTACTTCTGAATGTGGACGTGGGATGACATGTACAGAAACCAATTCACCTACGTTTTCAGCTGCTGCTGCACCTGCATCTGTCGCAGCTTTAACAGCACCTACATCACCGCGAACCATTACAGTTACCAATCCAGCACCAACTTGTTGTTTACCGATCAATGTAACGTTTGCTGCTTTCACCATAGCATCTGCCGCTTCGATAGCACCTACTAAACCTTTTGTTTCAACCATTCCTAATGCGTTTGCGTTTGACATATTCTTTTCCTCCTATTATAAAATCTAATTATTCAGCTGATGGATGTGGTAGAATGACTTCTACTTCTGAATGTGGACGTGGGATCACGTGAACTGAAATCAATTCACCTACGTTTTCAGCTGCTGCTGCACCTGCATCTGTTGCAGCTTTAACCGCACCTACGTCACCACGAACCATTACAGTTACCAATCCAGCACCAACTTGTTGTTTACCAATCAATGTAACGTTTGCTGCTTTCACCATAGCATCTGCTGCTTCGATAGCACCTACTAAACCTTTTGTTTCAACCATTCCTAATGCATTTGCGTTTGCCATTTTAATTTCCTCCAATTATGAAATGAATAAGTTATTTAGTTAATTTTGATAACACACGTTGAACAAGCAGATCAACTAATTGTTCTTCATCTACTTGCTTATCAACTTCACAGCGTTGACAGTCAAGATTTTCTTGATTTTCAGCCTTTCTCAGATCTGACAATTCTGCAGTACCATAAGCGACACGGCGAATATTAATCAAATTCAACGGGCTGACATTATCAGATGTTGCGCTTCCACCTACAGCTCCACAACCTAAAGTAAAGGCTGGGAACAAACCTGTTGTAGCACCAACTCCTCCTAAAGCAGCAGGAGTATTGACCAAAAGTCTTGAAACAGGTTTTCTTAAGGCAAATTCTCGAACGACACTTTCATCTTGGGTGTGGATAGCTAATGTGTGTCCAGCTCCTTCATGATGAAGAATTCGAATACTCAACTCACAAGCTTCTTCCCAATTTTTAACAGTGTAGAAACCAAGGACAGGAGCAAGTTTTTCCATAGAATATGGATATTGTTTTCCAACTCCTTCACCGTCAGCAATCAAGACGCGGGCATCATCTGGAACAGAGATTCCTGCTAGTTTAGCAATCACTTGAGGTGTTTTACCTACCATTTTTGGATTCATTGCTCCACTAGGTAAAATAATGAAGGAACCAAGTTTCTTAGCATCTTCTTTTGGAACGAAGTAAGCACCTTGACGTTTGAACTCTTCAACAACCTTATCTTTTGTTTCTTCTTCGACAATGATTGATTGTTCAGAAGCACAGATCACACCATTATCAAACGTTTTTGAATCTAGAATTTGACGAACTGCTTTAGGAATATCTGCAGTTTTTTCGATAAAGGCTGGACCATTACCAGGACCTACCCCAATAGCAGGTGTTCCTGATGAATACGCAGCTTTTACCATCGCATTCCCACCGGTTGCCAAAATTAGGTTTGTATCTTTGTGTTTCATCAATTCATTGGTTGCTTCAATAGAAACACGTTGAATCACACCGATTGCACCTTCTGGACAGCCTGCAGAAACTGCTGCTTTTTTAATAATATCTACAGTTTCATTGATACATTTTGCTGCGTGTGGGTGTGGAGAGAAAACAATACTGTTTCCACCTTTTAAAGCGATAAGAGCTTTATACATGACTGTCGAAGTCGGATTGGTTGAAGGAATTAGCCCTGCAACGACCCCAACTGGAACTCCAACTTCAATAACTTTATTTTCCTTATCTTCGCTCAAAATTCCTACTGTACGCATATCCTTGATTTCTTCAAGAATACCTTTTGAAGCAAGGGCATTTTTTAAAACCTTATCTTGCCACTTACCAAATCCAGTTTCTTCAGCAGCCATTTTGGCTAAACGTTCCCTTTGATCATAACAAGCTTTAGCTACAACTTTTACGATCGTATCAATTTGTTCTTGACTCATCAACGCGAGTTTTTGTTGAGCTACTTTTGCTCGTTGAATCAAATGGCGAACTTCTTGAATAGATAAGAGATCTTTATCTTCAATATACATTCAACTTTCTCCTATGATTTCAATTTTAGTAAAGCTTGAATTAGTAATTGTTTGTTCGCAAATTTAATTTCTTTCTTAGATAGATTGATTTTATTTTCCCGATAAGCAATACTTCTTAATTCAACAACTTTGAATTTATTTAATTCTTCCTCAGAATATTTTTGTTTTCCTTCTGTCGAAATTTCCTCTTCCGTCACAATATCAGAAACAATCCCTTCAACGATGGCTTCTTCAACATCAGAAACTATGTCTTCAACAATGACTTCCTCAATAGCTGATTGCAATGGTTCTGTAATAACCTCAGCTTCTTCAACTGGGTCAATTGATTCCAAAACACTTTCTTCTAATGAGACACTTTCAACTTTAGGAACTTCTTTATTCTCTTCCTTACGGATTGGGTTGAGGATTGAATCAGTTTGTGAGTCCAACCGTGCAATCACGTGACTATGAAGATAGTAAGGTTGATCCTGTGCAATTTCAACTGCGGCTTCTACAGCTGATCTTACTGCACTAACGTCGCCTACTAACTGAACTGTGTTCAAACCTGACTTAACAGTTTCTACATTTAATAGTGAGACATTTGCAGCTTTCAAAGCAGCATCTGCTACAACAACTGCTCCAAGAAAACCTCGCACTTCAATTAATCCAAGTGCTTTTTCTACCATGAGCATACCTCATCTTAATAATTCTTTGGATTATCTGCAATACTTAGAACAGTTCGCGCAAATGCATCGCAAGCAGCACGACAAGCAGATTGAGATCCAGTTAATAGACCACCCGCAAAGTTTGTTTCACTTGGTGGACCATAAAAGGCTCCAACCGATACATCTGCAGCTTTCAAAGCAGCATCTAGCGCAACCATAGCTTCAGCAGGAGGTGCAATCAAATAGGCAATTGCTGTACCTTCTTCTGCATTGGCACCTTCTGAAAGATAGCTACCAGCTCTAGAAATACAATGAGCAAAATATGGAATGCTATCATCATCATTTGCACTGTAGAAACTTGCCCCATTTTCAATTTCATATACAACGACATCTAGGCCACTGCGAACTTCTTCTGGATTAGGTCCGGCAAGGATACCAATAACTTCACCTGCTAATTTTGTTGAGGCATTACCAGCTCCAGCATACATACTACGAGCATAAACAACCTCAACATCAGCTGCTTTTGTTGCTTCATCTAAAGCAACATAGGTTACATCATCGCAGTCAGAAGTAACAATTCCTAAACTTCTATGATGTGGTTTCAATTCCAATGATGCTGCTAACCCTGCATCTACATTAGAAATTAATAATGCACTTAATACGTTAGCGCCAAGTCTATCATTTCTCAAAATCTAAACCCCATTTCTATTTTAATTCTACACCTGACTTCTTATTATCAAGAATCTTCTTGATAATTTCAGCCACGTAGGCACCAGCTTCAACCGCTGGAGTTCCACCCTTATGGATATTTGATACAACTGTACGACGAGATTCAGGCATACCAACTGTTGGTTTGTAAGCCATATAAGCACTCATTGATTCTGCTGTTACCAAACCAGGCCGTTCACCCACTAGCATACAGATGACCTCAGCTCCTGTAAGTTCAGCAATCTGGTCCATAGCCGCTACCCGAGCATGTTTGATGAAAAGAACTTCATTATAGTCAAGACCAAACATTTTCAACCCTTGTTTTAAAGCTGGTAAGAAATCTCTTACATTCGCTTCAATGGCTGATGAACTCAATCCATCTCCTACAACAATTTGTACTTTTGGATTTGGTTTGCAAGATTCTTTGATAATTTTTTGTTGATCTTCTGGGAAGAATCTACCGTAATCTGGTCGAGTTAAGTATTCATCTTTTGTTGAAGCTTTTGTTTGAACTGGAATGAATCCCATTTCTTTAACAAAATCATCAGAAACATAAGAGAATACCGCATCTTGTGCCGCTGCGTGGTCAGCACGGAAGCGAAGAACTGTTTCAGTCTTGTAACGATTTCCTGCTCTCCACAAGCCCAAACGAGCTGGTGTGAATTTTTTAATTTTACGATAAGCTTCTTCGTTAATGGCATTTGGAATCAAAAATTGTTCCTGAATATCCACTTCTGTAATATCTGGAATAATTCCATCTTCAATAGTAGTTTCTTCCTTATCTGGTTGAACACTTGGACTTTCTTTCGTCTTCAAATTGGAATCTACTTTTTGCTCCTCTTTTGTTGACTCTGCAATGGCATCTGTATCCAACTCACTTAACAAAGAACGAATCATTTCTTTTAAATCTTGTTCATTCACTGTTAATACCTCCTTACTAATTTTGTTTCATAAAGATAGATCCGTCTCCACCGATTTCAGTAAGATGACCATCTTTCATCAATCCCATTTTTTCCATCCATTCTTCAAATTCTTTGATTGGACGTTTGTTCAAGAGATCACGCATTGTAGCAGTTTCATGGTAACCGGTAGTTTGGTAGTTCAACATGATATCATCACCATGAGGAATTGCCATGATGTAGTTTACATTCGCTGCTCCAAGAAGAACCAATAGGTTTTCAGCGTCATTTTGATCAGCTTTCATATGGTTAGTGTAGCAAATGTCACAACCCATAGAAATACCAGTCAATTTACCCATGAAATGGTCTTCCAAACCAGCACGAATAACTTGTTTTGAATCGTACAAATATTCTGGACCGATGAAACCAACTACTGTATTTACCAAGAATGGATCAAAGCGTTTTGCAAAACCATAACAGCGAGCTTCCATTGTTACCTGGTCGGCACCATGGTGAGCATCTGAAGATAATTCAGACCCTTGACCAGTTTCAAAGTACATTACGTTTGGACCAGCTGAAGTACCAACTTTTTGAGCAGTATCTTTAGCTTCCTGAATAACCTTTGCGTCAAAACCAAATGCAGCATTTCCTTTTTCAGAACCAGCGATAGATTGGAAGACCAATCCAGTTGGTGCACCTTGGTTCATTGCTTCAATTTGAGTAGTAACGTGAGCAAGCACACAGTGTTGAGTTGGAATCTTATACTCTTCGATAAAGTCATTAAATTTATGAAGAATTCGTTTTGTACTTTCAACAGAATCATCAACCGGGTTGAGCCCTAGAAGAGCATCTCCACATCCATAAGCAAAACCTTCCATTGTAGAAGCCATGATACCATCAGGATCATCTGTCGTATGGTTTGGCTGCAAACGAGAAGAGAATGTTCCAGGTTCACCAATTGTTGTATTAGCACGTTTGGTAATGATAATCTTATTAGCAGCGACGATCAAGTCGAGGTTTGTCATCAACTTCGCAACCGCTGCGACCATTTCTGAAGTTAATCCACGAGATAGCCATTGGATATCCACATTTTGGTGATTGTTATCCAAAATCCACTCACGAAGTTCAGATACTGTCCAATTTTTAATCTTTTCGTATGTACGAAGATTAACATCATCGATAATGATACGTGTTACTTCATCTTCTTCGTATGGTACAACTGGATTATTAAACAAATCCGAAAGTTTCAATTGAGATAAAACAACCTTAGCTGCCACGCGCTCTTCAGAAGATTCAGCAGCTACGCCTGCAAGTTGGTCACCCGACTTGTATTCATTTGCTTTGGCTAGAACTTCTTTTACTGATTTGAATTCATAGACTCTTCCAAATAATTTTGTCTTTAAAATCATTTAAAGTCTCCTCCTTTAATAATTTCTTAATTAAAAACTAACGTTTTAACAACGACCGGTAAGACCGATCCCTCAACCACAGGATTTCCGATATCAATGTAGTCGCCGTTTTGAACATCAACAGAGTCAATACATACAAACGGATAATCTTTAGGTAATGAAGCAAACAAACATTGCCCCAATACCTTGGCCATATCTTCTCTAACAACTACTATTAATGGAATATTCTTTCGAATACTTTCCCCCATTCCTAAGGTGATAGCGCTTGCATATTCTTGTACTCTAACAAAACTTGGACTTTTTTCTCCATTAATCGCTAAAGCAACCTGTTGAACTTCATTTTCCAAGGTAAACCATTCTAATTTATCGCGAATAATTTCAGTTAATTTTTCGCAACTTTTTAGTTCGTCATCTTTGGCTAATTTCAATACAGGTATATTTCTAATCGGTAACGTCTTAGAAATATAAGTGATCGTACTACCACTGACCTCTGTTGTATGACTTCCAGCTCCAACCACAGTAGCCCGAATTGTCTCAGCAGATTCAATCACTTTCTTTTGTTCAAAAATTTTCGAATGATAAATGGCTCGTCCTAGTATGATTCCAATATCGCCATAGGCAAAATCACTTTTATCGGAATTTTCACAAATAGCATCCGCTACTCCACCGGAGAACGAAACACATTTTAATTCATAATCGAGTCGCAATCCATGGTTAGTTTCTAAGAACTCATAATATGGAGCATCTACTTCGAGTCCCACTGCCTTCTCCAAAACTCTCACCAAAATTTGGATCAATTTATTCAATTCATCCCTATTGACAATTTCATCTAAAAACAGTCGTAAATTTTCTTGTTTTATAATCTCTTGTAGTTTCGGTGATATATATTTAATTTTCAGAGTACTAGGATCAACCTTTATTAAACGACCGCCAATATCAAAGCAACCTGTATCAATAACATCTCCTTCGCGAAAAGCCGCAAAGTTTGAAGTTCCACCTCCAATATCTATATTTACAACTGAAGTATGGTGTTCCTGAGAATACTGGTGTGCACAAGCACCCTTGCCTGCAATAATACTCTCTAGGTCAGGACCTGCTGTCGCAACAACGAAATCTCCAGCGTATCCGCTTAAAGCCTGTAAGACTTGACTAGCATTTTCCTTTCTAGCAGTTTCACCAGTAATGATGACTGCTCCCATTTGAATATCTTGTTTTTCAATTCCAGCTTTTTTATACTCTTGGATAACAAAGTCTTTTATTTTATCCACTTCTATCAAAGACTGATGTGAAATGGGGGTAAAAATGATATTACTCTTATAAAGGACTTTCTTATCCGTTATATATACCCGCGGGATTGTAAATACAGAAGCAATATTCTCAATGGTAAGTTCTGACAGGACTAGTTGAGTGGTCGCAGTTCCGAGGTCTAACCCAACACTCAAAATTTTTTCCGACATAGGAAACCTCCAAAAAAGACGCCTAAAGAATGCACTGAAACATCGTTTCTGCATTCTTTAAGCGTCATTGCTTTTCGACTGACTTCATTGTTAGTCTTTAATTATTTACACTTTAAAAATTATCTTCACTTGCGTCCCCTCATTATTTGAGGTTGTCATAAGTCTTCCGGATAATTTGCTATCTACAAATCGTTGAACAAGGATTAAACCAAGATGCTCTTGGCCCACGGTTTCGACATTGTAACCGCTACCATTATCAATTACTTGTATACGTATTATATCATCATTTTTCGTCATTTGCAAACGAATACATTGATTTTTTTTATTTTTTTGATATTTTTTATTGGAAAAAGCATGCTCATAAGCATTTTGTAATAATTCATTAATAACCAGTGCTAATGATGATGCTCTATTATGATCTAGATAGATTTGATCACATAATTCCAATTTTAATTGAATATCGGGTCTTTCTGCAAAACAGCGTTGAAGATTAGATGAAACAATTTCAATCAGGGACTTCAAATCGATTTGCTCATGTTCTTGACTAGAAAGAAGCTCGTAGGTAGCAGCAATCGAGAATATCCGGTTAATACAATCTTCGAAAGCAACCTTTGTGCCCGATTCTTTTACCTGTGCTCCTTGCAATCGCAATAAAGAAATAATGGTTTGCAGGTGATTTTTAACTCGGTGATTTATTTCTCGAGACGCCATCACACTCTCTTGGATCTCTTTGTCTTTTTCTTGAAGGTCACTGATATCCCTTATGGTAAGAACCGTTTGATGATTGCGAGCATTGGGGTAACACTTCACTCGAAAATAGTGCTTCCCATACTTAACGGTTTTATTACTATCTGAAAAATGATCTTCTACTAATTCAGAAAAGATGGTTCCATCCAAGGAAAGATTATCATAATGCATCCCCTGAACACTATCCAAGTAGCCCAACTTCGTTCGATATAAGAGAACAGCAGACTGATTACAATGGAGTAGAAATCCTCCTTGATCAAACACTAATACTGCATCTTCTACATAATCTAATAAGGATACTTCGTCTTCTCGACTTGATTCTGAAGGAGCTTGAAAAATGTAGGAATTGTCACCTTTAGAAGGCTTGAGAGAGAAGCTAGACGAAAAGCTATTTGAAAAATCACTTTCAACAATTAAAGTAGCAATGACTTTTTCTCCTCTAGTAATCGGAAAAACAGTCTGTTCAATTGCAACTCCTTCTTGCGATTGTCCACGGAGCCCAACAGAAGGGACCCCTGTCTGGAGAGTTCGTAGCACCCCTGGTTCGTTTTCCAAAAATGCTGATTGCCCTACCACTGTCTTTTCATACAAGCTTTCCTTTGTATGAGGCTTTCTATGGAAAACGACAATTGCATGGTCAGAATAAATATTTTTGACATCAATGAAGACGTCCTTATCCATAAACTCTTTGCTAGATAAAACCGCCTCTGATTGCCGAATCAAGTAATCAATATCCGCTTCATTTAAATCCGTTTTATCTTCACAAAATTTCTTTATTTGATTATTGTGCTTCATTATTTAATAACAGCAATTTTGCAATTTCAATCATTGGAACGCGTTTTTGCATACTAATGGTCCGAATCTGTTTAAAAGCTTCAGGCTCAGAAAGATGATCTCTTGTCATCAAGAGCCCTTTTGCCTTTTCTAAAAGAATTCGATCGTCAAGCTTTTTACTAATTTTGATTAATTCCTTTGAAAGTAATTGCTGTTGCCGCCCTTTCTCTATACAAACTGCTATTGTAGGAATTAACGATTTTGCATCCAACGGTTTTACTAAATAGGCACTAGCACCCGTTAAACTCGCTTTTTGAACATAATGGTCATCGCTAAATGCAGAGAGAATAATCACCCCGTACGCCAATCCATCATCTAGTATTTTTTTCCCCGCGGATAATCCGTCCAGTAATGGCAATTTAATATCCATAATAACTAGATCGAAAAAGTGTTTTTGGCAAAGTTCGATAGCTTCAAAACCATCACTTGCTTCTGCAGCCACTTCATAATCTGACTGTTCTAGAATTTGTTTGATATCCAAGCGAATAATCGGATCATCATCACAAATTAGTATTCTGCCTTTCATGAAATCCTTCCCTCGTATGAAATTATGTTCTTGTTACAATTGTACTTGAAAAGCCTAGAATTTCTTCTAAACCATTCAATACCGCATGGAGTGATGCATCTACAGATGCAACATCACCCGTCATGACAACCGATCCACTAAAGCGATCGACAAAACCAATCTGAACTCCTGCTGCTTTCGTTGCAATATCAACAGCAATAATTGCGGCCTCACTTGGAGTGATAGTCAATATTCCAATAGCATCTTGAAAATCAGTCTGTAAACCCAATTTTTCAAAAATAACTGGATCAGGACTCGCAATTAAATGAGCTAATGTGACTTGTTTCCCAGGAACATATTCCTGAATCATTCTTTGTTTTTCTGTCATTTATTACCACCTCTAGATTGGTTTTACAATAAATATATTTCTAAATAATTTGATTATACACTATTTAGTACGCGCTTTCAACATAATTCATCAAATCATTGTTACAATATTCTTTCAGTTTCTATATTATAACTGTGATATCAAGCGATAAACCTCTCGAGCAATCATTAACTCTTCATTTGTTTGGACGACAAGGATTTTACAATTGGAATTGGAATCTTGGATATACAAACTGCTATTCTCATTTAGCTCTTTGTTCATAGACATTCCGAACACCTCTAATTTATCAACGATCAAGGAACGGATTAGGGCTGCATTCTCTCCAATTCCTCCAGTAAATACTAAGGCATCAAGTCCATCAAGATCTACTATATAGGAAGCGATCGTATGGGCCACACGATTCACAAACATCTCAATAGCTAATGTTGCTTTTTGATTCCCTTCCGTCGCTGCTTGAATCAAATCACGCATATCATTGCTCATTTCGGAAATTCCAAGGAGACCTGAAGCTTCATTCAGTAGTTTCTTAACTTCATGGATTGGCATCTTCTGTCTTTCAACCAAGTAAGGGATGATCATTGGGTCAATACTGCCACACCGTGACCCCATCATTAATCCATCAAGAGGGGTAAATCCCATGCTCGTATTTATGGACTGCTTGTTTTTGATAGCACAAATACTGGCACCATTTCCTAAATGACAACTAATGATTTTTACATTTTCCTTAGCATGCTCTTCTTGCTGAAAGATCTTTTCTACCGTTTCTGCAATATAGGCGTGGCTGATACCATGAAAACCATATTTTCGAACATGAAACTTTTCGTACAAACTATAAGGCAAGGGATAAAGGTAGTGAACCGGTTCCATGGTCTGATGGAAAGAAGTGTCAAAAACAGCGACATTTTTGATGCTAGGAAAATGAGTTTTAAATGACTTGATAACAGAAAGACTGATCGGATTATGACTCGGTGCCAAATCTCCTAAATCTGAAATGATCTCCTCATTTTTTTCATCTACCAATACAGATCCTTTAAAACTCTCTCCACCATGGGCAACCCGATGACCAACTCCAACAATCTCTTCTATTGAATGAATTTCTCCACTCTCTACAAGAGCCCCTAGCAAAACTTGAACAGCAAATTCATGGCTAGGAATACAAACATTTTTTTGAACTTGTTTTCTTTTAGTTTGATACTTTACTTTACCATCTTTAAAACCGATTCGATCAAAAATCCCTTTAGCTATAACTGCTTCACTTGGCATTTCTAGTAACTGAAATTTCAAAGATGAGCTTCCTGCATTGATTGCTAATATTTTATTCGACATTTTTTCACCTTCTAAATAAAGAAGTAGGACAGACCTCATTTCAATAGCTTCTGTCCTACAATCTATTATGTACAACTTTTTAAACAATCATGCTTGTTCTCATCAAGTTGTATATTTTCTGCCTTTTTCCGTATTCCACGATTACATGATATTGACAAGTAGGACTGCTAAAATCGCTCCAATAGTAGGACCTACGATTGGAATCCAGGCATAAGACCAATTTGCATCCCCTTTATTTGGAATCGGTAAAATAGCATAGGCTAAGCGAGGACCGAAATCACGGGCTGGATTGAGGGCAAACCCTGTAGTTGAACCCAAAGATAGACCCACTGCCATGAGTAATAAACCAACTAGTACAGGTGTTAGTCCAGGTGTTATTTCACCGTGAGTAATCATCAGCAAAGCAAAGATAAAGAAGAAAGTCGCAATAATTTCACTTAGTAAATTATAGAAAGGATTTGGAATCGCTGGACCCGTTGCAAAAATGCCCACTGAATTTCCTTCTTCCTGACTTGTTTCCTTAAAGTGTGTATGGTACATCACAGTTATAATCGCAGCACCAACGAAAGCTCCTGCTACTTGCGCAATGATGTAACCAAACACTTGATCCCAAGGGAATGATCCGCCAATCGCAAATGCAATGGTAACTGATGGATTTAAATGGCCACCTGAATTATAAAATCCTGCCGTATAAATGCCTAGAGTAACTGCTAAGCCCCAAGCAAAGACTGCTGTGAACCAGCTAGGAGCAAAATTTTTAGCGATTGCCTTGTTCAAATTGAGAGATGCTCCAAGACCATTACCAAAGACTATCAGGACCATTGTTCCTAAGAATTCACCTAAATATTTTTCCATTATGATACCTCTACTTATTATCTATCGATGGCATATAACGCAATTTCTTGGTCTTGTATAGAATTTCCACCACTGACTCCAATGGACCCCAGTAGATGTTCTCCCTCAAAAATTGGAACCCCACCAGAAAGACTGACAATTTTATTGTCCAACATCATTTCCAATTGATATAACCATTGTCCTGGTTGAGTTAATGGTTTTAAATCTTTTGATTCCATTTTCATTCCTACAGCAGTATATGCTTTTTTATAAGCCATCTCATCACTAACTAATAACGCATTTTCCATTCTATACGTCATAATGACTCGAGCACTTGAATCCAGAATGGTAATGACCACTTCAACTTGTAAATCTTTTGCTTTTTTTACTGCTCTTTGTACGATATCCCACGCTTTTTGATAGAGTGGATTGGAACAACTCGAATGATTCGATTCAACAGGATAACGATTCAAAATTTCTTTAATAATCTTTAAAGCCATTTTTTCAATTTTATCCTCATTAATCGTCACTATAACCACCTCCTACTCATCTTGAATTAAAATGTAACATCAAAAATCGAACTTGTATTAAAGGGAACGCCTTTAACTAACCTAGCGGCATTCGTACCCAATAAACGTAACTCACGATTTCCTACACGTTCATATTGTTTAATTCTATAAACATATTTTTCTTCCGGTAAATTCCTATAATGAAGTACGACGTCACTTTTATCAGCTGCTATCCCTACAAGTAATGCCGATTCATGAGAAGCACGATGTGCCGTTACAATCACATTTTCAATTATGTCTGCTTGAATGTATTCAAAAGGGATTCCCTCTTCCTCAATACCGAAACCAATTTGATCAAAAACAGCTGTTTTACTATCTTTTGGGATATAGAAAATGATCTTTGGTTTATTAGATAATTGAATAGTCATAACGGCCACCTTTTGCCTCTCTAGCATAAGTCAAAATTAAACCAGTGGCTACGGCATTTCTTGGTCCTTCATTTCCTCGAACATTCCCTCGACCTGCTACAATTGCATGTTGTGATAACGCCTCTGTGACTAACTGTGGTATTTCAAAGTCTAATGCAGAACCACCAACAATGACAACAAAAGGAATATCACGAATATTTTCTGTTGGACTAACCCGTTTCAGCGCACGTATCGCATTAGTGACAAAAACACGCTCTTTAGCAGATTGTCGAACTAGTCGAATTTTTTCTATCGAATAGTCCTGGTTATTCAATGGGACAAATTCTTGATCTCCTTTTACAATCACTACTCGAGCAAATAAATCACTAGATAAGGGTTGATCAAAGAATTGAACAGTCCCATCTTCATGTCGAATATGAAAGAGACTTTCCACTTTCGCTAATGGGTATTTTTTTATATCCTCAGCCAAATGACGGTTCTCAAGACCAAGCTCTGAATTTATCAGCATGGTGACCATATCTCCCGCTCCTGCTAAGTGAATCGCATGGATTTCCCCGTTGTTATTAATAATAGAAGCATCTGTGGACCCAGCTCCCAAATCCAAAATCGCAAGCGGAGTATCCGATCCAGGGGTGGTCAATGCTCCTAATATAGCTGCTTCTGCTTCAGAGCCACCAATTTCTACTGGAATTCCCAACTCATGTTCAAGTTCTTGGGCAATAATAGACATCTGAAGCCTGTCCGAATTGACCATTGAGGCAATTCCTACGGCCTGTTCCATAGAAAATTCACCTGCCAGTCCACCTTGAACAGAAATTGGTACAAAGGTATTAACTGCCAAAAGATCTTGAATGGCTATCTGGTCTTGACTTTTATCTGTCAATTTAGCCATAGTTTGACGGACTTTTTCAAGCATCCCACCAACGTTTGTTCCTGCTTCTCCAATTACATTTTTGATGTTTTTGGCAAGAACTACTTGTTCCATGATTGCTTCAGATCCCTTGGAGACGTCTACTCGTAATATTTGGTTCTCACCAATAATTTGAATCGTACCAGCTGGAATTTTACGTGCTTTAACATCTCCTTTAGGAGTTTTAATCACAACTGCAGAACGATTTCCAATTAAGGCACGCGCAATAGGAACAATACTCTTTGTTTCTTCAGGATTCAATTCAAAAACTGTTGCAATTCCATAAGGATTTGATAACTGTGTGATGACCTTTCCCTGTTCCACAACTTCAACAGCGGCTAACATACCCAAGGGTACCTTGTCGATGTACAGAATTTCATCTACAATTGGAATTTTAGAGTTTAAGCGATTATTAACTAAGACTCCATCATCTGCTTGAAGAACAGCTCCTTTAATATTGTAACCGTTTACAAAATAAGCATTGATTAATTGAGCTACTAGATCAAAATCGATTTCCTTTGGAACAACCACAATATATGGTTCTGTTTTCACTTGATTAATTAGGTCAAGAATATGAACAGTTTTCCCTACACCTAATCCAAGACCTCCAGGAGTCCTAGGATTATGCCCAATCATGGTAGATTCTGTAATGACCGTTTCCGTTATGGTCTCCATTGCTACATCCCCAATAACTGGGGTTGCCTCATTAATGCGAATCAAATCAATATCTTTAATATCTAAAGACGTTTTCGCCATCAATTTACGAATAGAGTCATAAATGCCATGAACATTTTCTTTTGTTCCTTTTATACCAGTCGTATCAGAAATCGCTGATGAAAGAAAATGAAGTTTGTTTTGGCTTTTATCGAAGCCTGCAAGTGCAGTTTCTGTTGAGGAATTCCCAATATCAACACCAATGATATATTCCACTGTTTTCCTCCAATTCTCTTTTGCTTCTAATTGTCGCCTTTCAATTTCTTACGACGTTCATAATGTTCCGCAGCTTCTCTAATAAATCCTGCACAAATCTTTGCTTGATATTGTGTTTCCAATTCTTCTGCAATGGATAAGAGTTCCTGTTTAGAAGAACGATAAGGACGTAAGGCATTATAGATTTCTAGAACACGTTTATCAGGAACTCGTGTTAATTCAGCTGCCCGTGTAAAGTTATATTGAATGGCCTCACGACCAGAGTTTTTCGCGATTTCACCTTGCTTAATTAAAATCTCGGGTTTAATCCGTAAATCTTGAGAAGATATTTGTCCTGAAAGTACATTTTCCAATGTAACATCTTCAAATTTTTTGTTATCTCCAATTTTAATCCAATCTGGATGCTTTTTTGAAATTGGATAATCATTAGCCGTAGCTTCGTCTTGATTAGCACTTGAAAAGCTTGGAGCACTTGTCTCAGAACGATTCATTTGTTCCAAGATTTGTTTTACTAATAATTCAACTGATTCTGCCATTTTGGACCTCCTACTTTAAATTAACACACACTCATCTGCAGGCTTACCTTTTACGACTAATTTTGTTTCTTTAATGTGAAGCAAAGCTGAGTAAGCCTGATATTTAGGACGTGCCATTTGGTCATTCAAGGTAGGAACAGGATTTGGTGTTTCACCTTTCGCATATTTGGCAGCATTTTTTCCGATTAGGCGATAGGTTTCTGGTGTCAATAGTGGTGCTTGAGGGAAGAGCTCAAGATTACTCAATGGTGGTAAATCACGTTGGTGGATAACAGTAGTCCCTTTGGACTGTACACCAATAGAAATTCCAGATCCAGAAAGGTGATCCCCTTCAACAGCTACGAAAGCCACGTCAGACGAACGATACACTTTCACAATCCGAGCTTTCAAGCCTTCTTCTTCGATTCCTGCAACTAATTGTCTCAGTACTTCAGTGTGCGGTATGTCAACCATTGTTTTAACTTGCTGTTCCCCAAAAGCTGGACCAACTGCAATGACAACTTCGTCAACAGATTGACTTGGCTGTGCAACGCCAACTTTTCGAATCACTGCACCCTCATTGACGGATGCCGTAGTTGTAGCATCTACATGATGAGTCGGTTCGACATGACCGTTCGATTCTGCTTTTACTTCTTTTAATACACTCTCGATGATCGAGCGCAACAACGTTTCATTTATTTCTGTCATCGTTAGGTCCTCCTAAATATCACGAGGGTCGATCGCACGTGGAATATCTTTAACCTTTTCCCATTCTTCTCCAACTAAGCGGTGGCCAGTACCGACACCAACATAATCGTTTGGAGAGTTAATAGCTGATATAACATTCCAATCTTTGTCGAAAATAGCAGACGTTTGTAAAAAGTCACCTGCAGCACGTTGTTTAAACAAATTCAAGAGTTCATTAGCAATTTCTGGGAAGCCATTGTTGGCCAAAGCCTTAATAAGATCCACACCTTGAACCCCACGTTCAAGTATACCTTGAGCCGCTTTGATATCTTCTACCTTATCGCGGTCAGGCATGTCTTTAGAACCGTGTGCATAAGTTGCTGCTTCCACTTCTTCATCTGTGATAGCTGGTAATCCTAAACCTTTAAATAGAGCTTGCATCACGCGCGCTGCTTTATTCCGAACCTTGATAACTTCTTCTTCACGAACTGGGCGCAAACCACCGTCTACACGCAAGTCGCGTTGAATAACGTTGTAGTCATCATAATCATCTGCATCCCAGTTAGATCCTGCAAACATATTGTCATAGTTCGGTGTTGCAGAATAACCTGAGTTAATAAAGTCTGTACCTGGGGCCAACTGCATCAAGGTACGTACAGAACGCCGCAAATCTGAGTGTGTAAATGTTTGGTCATTTGAAGACGCACATTCAAGGTCCAGCATCGTCGCAATTAAGTTTTCAGCAACTACTGCACGAATACCACTTGGAACAGCTGCTGGAATACCAATACAACTAACAGATCCATTTTGTGTTCCTTGAACACCCGCAGCTTTTGTAATGTATAGACAGCGAGCTTCCAAGTAAAGCATGGATTTACCTTCTGCTTGTCCCATTTGAACTTCTGAACCAGTTCCTGAAGTAAAGCGCATCTTCAATCCACGAGAAGCATAAGCAGATGCCAAAAAGGCTTTTGACCAAGGTGTATCATCACCATCTGTAAATACATCTTCTGTACCATAAACGGAGATAGTTTCAGCATAAGCTGTGAAGCCACGCATACCAAATTCAAGTTCTGTTGCTTCTTCCAATGAACACTGAGTGAGAACCCCAGGACGACCAACTTGTGAGCCGATCATCAGAGACAAGGCGTTAAAAGGTGCATAACGAACAACGGCTACTGTCGTTTCTTGTTCAGCAAATCCACGTAGAGCCCCTTCTGCAGCATCCGCAGCAATCTGTACCGGATTATCATTCACGTTTGTAACGTGGGCTTGTGTTGCTGTTTGTTTCCGTGTCCGCATTTTTTGCAAACACATCATGATTTCAACAACATTCATGTGGTTTACGACTTCACAAATTTTTGCTGGAGTCATGGCTTTGGTTAATCGAACAATTTCGGAACGTGGTACATTCGGAGTTAGAATTTTATTTGCAATCTCTTTAGAATCCATTCGAACAACTTCTTCTGCATGTTTCAAATCAATTCCATAAGTCGCAATAAACTGATCGATTAAATCAAAATCTTCTCTAGATTTCCCATCTAATTCAACCACAATACCATTCTCAATTCGAATACTAGGCTTTGGATCGTTAGGGCTATCCATAGCCACTAATCCTTCTTCAACCCACTCTTTTACAAATCCATCCTGATTAATAGGACGTTTACTAAGTACTTCAAATCGTTTTGATTTTGTCATGATTCATTCCCCCATTCTCTAAATGTAGGATGGTTGATCATTCACTGGTGTATCACCGAGACTTCCTAGCAACTGAAGTCCGATTTCTCTTGCAGAAATGACAGCCTGTCTAACTGCTCCAGAGTCACCACTGATAAACAAAATGACCTCATTTGAATGGCTCGTTCCACCGTTACCTGGTGAAGCATAACCAACAACATCAACTGTAGCTGATTTAACCGCAGTATCCGCCATAACTACTCCGATAGCTGCCGGTGCACCTACAATTAAACCAAAGGCACGACCAACTTCAGCACCGAAAGCTGTTTCAATAGCATGACTTGCTCTAGCTGTATATTGCAATTCAATATGTCCTGCTTCATTCGCATAGACATCTCCAAATGTTCGAGTTACTTCTTCTAAAGTAACTTCTACAGCCCGACGAACATCTGACACATCTTCTCCACCGAAGATAATTAAGCTACCATGACCTGCTCCACCTTTTGTGTCACGAGGCAATTCAATACTAACGATCTCAGTATTAGTTGCTTTCACGGCTTCATCTGCAGCCATAATATGTGGCCCAGCACCAGTACGTGCACCAACAATACCAATAGAACGATAGTATTTAGTCAACTTCATAGCATCTAACAATTGTTGATCAACATTGGCAATCACTAGACCAATGGTATCTCCAATTGGATTTGCTCCAACGAATTCTGTTACATTACAATTATTTGCCATTTTATTACTCCTTTACGTATGTTAAAAAAACGACTGTAACGAATCTAAAAAGCCTGTTCTACAACTTTCAATAATTCTTCAGCTGTTGGAACTCTTGGATTTGTAATCGTACATTTATCCAATACAGCTGCTTCTGCAATCTCACGCTTATTCGCATTAAAGTCTTCAATTCCTACTCCATAAGCGCTCAATGAAGTTGGATGATCCAATTTCTTCTGAAGTTTTCGAACAGCATCTACTAGTTGTCTGACACCAAGAACAGGTGTAGAAGCACTCAAGCCCAATAAACGAGCAATTTGTTGGTATCTTTCAGCTGTTTTTTTATTCAAATTACCTGTTCGAACACCATTTGCAGCGACATTCGCATTATACTGAATGACATGTGGCATTAAAATGCTGTTCAGACGTCCATGAGGAATATGGAATTTAGCTCCTGCTGCATGGGCGATACTATGGTTGACACCCAATGAAGCTGAGTTAAATGCCATCCCTGCTAAGGTAGAAGCTACGTGCATTTTTTCACGTGCTTCCAAGTCATGCCCGTCTTTATATGCTCGAGGTAAGTATTCAAATACTAATTTGATAGCCTTTTCTGCCAAAGCGTCTGAAAAATCAGTTGCTTTCGTTGAAACATAGGCTTCAATCGCGTGTGTCAATACATCCATTCCAGTATCTGCAGTAATATTTGCTGGACATGTCGCTACCAAATTCGAATCCAAAATTGCGACGTCTGGCAAAATATCCCAATCTACGATCGGGTACTTCTGTTCCTTCTCAGCATCTGTAATAACAGCGAAGCTTGTAACTTCAGATCCAGTACCGCTAGTAGTAGGGATAGAAATTAGTTCAACATCGCTAAATATTCCTTGTTTCTTAGCAAAGTAATACATCGCCTTAGAGGCATCAATTGCAGATCCTCCTCCAACAGATAAAACGATATCGATAGATTTTCCTTCCGTAGCATGAATTCCTGCTACAATAACATCAATCGGAGGATCCGGAACGATATCTGTAAAGGTGATAATCTCATTGCTAGAATCCAAGTGAGTGAGAATATGATCTAATTGTCCTGATTCTTTAAGAAACGGATCAGCAACAACTAAGAAGGTTTTATTATGATAGTCTTCCAACTTAGCTAGAGCACCTTCTCCAACATAAAGTTTGGTTTTGTAGTATATGTTATACATTCTTTCTCCTTTCTTTTTTGAGTTTCATATTTTACCTCCTTTACTAGTCGAAACTCTTAAAACTGCATAAAAAGAAGCCACATGAAATACTGCCAAAGTGAATTGAAATTTGGCATATTTCATATAGCTTCATTGCTTAAATTTGTACCTCTTTGTACTTTACCAAGAGTATAACATAAAAACGTTTTCAACGCAAATAAATAAGCATATATTTTTGTATTTTTTAATTTATTTAAGTCATTTCACTTGCAGATTCCTTCAGAACATGATATCATTAAAACATAGAAATGATTTTGGTACTTTTAAGGGTATGGAAGCTTGGTGAAAATCCAACACGGTCCCGCCACTGTGATAAGCTTTGCTTTAAGTCAGGTCTTTATTCTTAAATTTTAGTAGATTTCACGCCTCGATGTAAGGTGGTGATGTCAGATAGGAAATACACCAAAATAGTGCTTTCCCCTATTGACTCTACGTATGAGTACGTATCATTTTCTAAAGATGGATTTTCCATCATCTGCAAAGGAGCAGAGTCAATATTTGGAAAGCTACTGTTAACCAATGAAGCTTAACATTAGATTTGTACGCTGTTGTACATCCAGCTTTCGAATTTGGACCTTGTCCTTCCCTTTAGGGGAGACAAGGTTTTTTTATTTTCTCTATTTAAAATGATTAGACTTGAAAAAGCACTACCCCTATATTTGGTAAGGGTAGTGCTTTTATTCTAGTTATTGTTTTGTTTTGCCCAACGCTCCACATCTGCTTTGGTAATATTATGGAACACCTTAGCTCCTCTTTCATAAGGAATATCCTCACGATGTTTTCGATAATTAATAACCCGTGCAAGTGCAAAGAAATAGTCAGACAAACGATTAATAAAAATCAAGACTTGGTTATTGATTTCATTTGTCCACATGGTTGCAACCACCAGACGTTCTGCACGGCGAGCAATGGTTCTTGCCACGTGAATCATCGAAGCAATCTCATCACCACCAGGTAAAATAAATCTTTCTAGAGCAGGCGGGATATCCGCATACGTATCAATACGTTCTTCAATCCATTTGACGAGGCTTTCATCCACCTTATATGGATATACACCATGTGGAGTAGATAAATCTGAGCCGCAATCAAATAAATAATTTTGTAACTGATACAATTCGTCTCTCAATTCATCATCAGGATCCATTTTACTAATGGTATAACCGATCCAAGTGTTTAATTCATCTACGGTACCATAAGCATTGACACGCTCTGAATCTTTTGCAATGCTTTGGCCACCTACTAATTTTGTAAGACCTTTGTCTCCGGTTTTTGTATATAATTGCATATTTTCCTCCTTTATTAGCCTTTATCTAATGTCGACGTAGTCATCCCGGTGTAGTTTTCCTTCTTCAAAAGTAGGCATATGCTCTATAGTATATACCGAACTTTCCATTAAAAAGAAAGCTAATGGGCATCCGGAACCTTCACCTAAGCGCATATCCATTTGAAGCATAGGGGATAATCCTAGGTAGTCAGAAACAATCCGATATCCTGGTTCTGTTGAACAATGTGATGGGAAACAATAATCTAAAACCTCTTTCTTTAATCGAGAAGCAATCAAGAGTCCCGTTAAAGAAATCAGTCCATCGATGACACAAGGCAGTTGGTATTGGGCACAGGCTAAATAAGTACCAACCATCCCCAACATATCCAGGCCACCAACTTTGGAGGCTAGATCAATGATATCACTATAAGGCGCATGACTAGTTACTGCCTTTTGAATGACCGTTGTTTTATGAGCCTTCATCTTTTCCGTAACTCCCGCTCCATATCCCGTCACCTCTTGTGCAGGAAGCCCCAAAGTTGCGGCAATAACTGCTGCGGAAGTCGTGGTATTTCCAACCCCCATCTCACCAGTTCCAAACAAGGTATAGCCCTGATTAATCAATTCAACTGTTCTTCTATACCCAACCAAAATCGCTTCTAGGGCCTCCTCCCGAGTCATGGCAGGTTCCTTTAGCATATTTCGTGTTCCATTTAGAATATGGTCTGGATTATCAGGATCGATTGGGCTTTTACAACCAATATCAATGACGCAGATATCTGAACCTGCATGTTCAGCAATATTAGCCACCCCTGCTTTCCCATTTCTAATATTATTGGCTACAATAAATGTTGTTTCAATAGGGTTTGAGGAGATTCCTTCATCGCAAACTCCATTATCCGCTACATAAATCATGACCATTTTCTTCGTCAGTTGGATATTGTCAGGGAACATCGCATGTAATCTAGCATACATTTTTTCCATTTTCCCTAATGCACCCAAAGGTTTTGCTAATCGATCACAATAGCTTTTTCCCTCTTCTAATGCTTTAGCATCAATTGGGACAATATTTTTTAGGATGTGATTTAATTCTTCTTGCCTATCCAAAGATCTCCTCCACCTTCTTCACTTCTAGCCCATCATATATAATTCTGCTTAGATTCCTTATAGAATAATAGCTTGCCAAAGGATGTTGGGACAGTCGTTCTTCTAACTTATACAAGTGACAGAGCTGATCTTGGGTCAGCAGAATACCAACAATGCTACCACTATGAGCAACATTAACTCCTAGTAAACCTAATTCAGTTGTAATTTCTATAATATCTTCTAAATAGGGTTTGGGTAGCCGTTTGTTATTCAATAAAGCACTTCTAGTCGCGACGGCGCCTAATAGCTCTATATTTTGTGTATCACAAGCCGTTTGGAAATCAGTCAGCAATTTCTCGGACTGCTCAGCAGGATACAAAGGACTGTCTGTCATTCTAATGAAACTTGTCGTATCAACCATCTGATCTGGCTCTAGAATGTACACATAAAGCTTTGGTTTCCACCTGGTCTGCCATTTAATCTCACCATTAAGCGGATTCATCACAGTCCAGTCCGAAAATCCTACGGAATCACTTGGTTCAATCTTTGAACAGAGACTCGTTAGTAGAGACACTGACACTTCTTTATGCTTATAGGCAGAATAAGCTCCTAAGATCGAGAGCATATCCGCTGTACTACTAGAATATCCCTTTCCAATAGAAATATCTGTTTGAAATGAGAAGTCGAAATCTATCTGATCCGTTAGTTCATTCATAACTTGCAGCATTTTAGGCCGCAACACCTCTCCTACTTGACCTGCTTGAGGGCCAATCACTACTTGACTCTTTTTTTCAATACCATAAGACATCAAAAATTCACGACCATCTACAACACATTGGAATAATTCTCCACAAGATCCTGGACAAGATGCTATCATTGTCCCTTTCACTACTCATGTCCTCCAATAATCGCTTCCAGAGCAGTTAATAAACAGCTATTCTCTTCTCTGCTACGAATTGCAACGCGGTAGTAATCACTACTTAAATTATGGTAGTTGGAACAGGAGCGGATAAAAATGTTATAGCGCCATAATTCTTCACGTAAATCCTTGGAACCCGTATACTTAAAAAAGACATAATTAACACTTGGTTTTAAAACAGTTAATGCAGAAAAAGTTCCCAAAGAACGATACAGGAAGTCTTTTTCCTCTTGTAACCATTTTAGAGTCTGAGCTTGATAATCCTGATCCTTCAAAATCACAGGCAAAGCTTGAAGAGCCAGTGCATTAATTGTCCACGGAGCCCTACGTTCATTAATATTTGTTAAGCATGGATGTTTCCCGAGGGCGTATCCTAATCGTAATCCTGGAATGGCATAAAACTTGGTTAAAGAGCGAACCACAATTGTATTTGTAAACTCACTCAAATACGGAACAAAAGTATACTTTTCTTCGTCTTCTAAAAAGTCAATAAAAGCTTCATCTAGAATAAAATGAATATTCCGTTCCAGCAATTTTTTCGCGATTTCCAGCAAGTGACCAACTGGAGCAAGGGTTCCAGTCGGATTGTTAGGATTGCATAATAAGACAACATCACCTGCTTCCAGATCTTCTATAGCTGTTTGAAGCTCTTCCACCGTCCAATCAAAATGAGGAGCTGTTAAACGATGATATAGAATCTCGGTCCCTTCTTGATAAAAAGCCTTTTCATATTCCATGAAGGTGGGACTTAAAATCAGTAATCTCTTGGGTTTTAAGGTCTGAGCTAGTTCATAAAATAATCCCACTGCACCATTTGATAAAAGGATTTCTAGATCATGATTGCCATGATGATCCCTCAGCAAATCCTTTTCATATTGGTTTGTGATATCCGGATACTCTGTAATTCTATCAATACTGTCCACTAAGACTTGGCGGAGGTTTTTAGAAACTCCAAGCGGATTGATATTGGCACTAAAATCAATCCACTTTTCAGAAGAGTTTCCATTCTTTTCAGCTAATAGACGTCCATTCCCTCCATGTTCAACAATCATACACATCTCCTTCTTGAAAGCTAAAATAGTCCACTTAGATTATATCATGTTTACTCAGTCTCAAGAAAGTCTTTTAAAGCATCGATTCCAGTATTCTCAGTAGAAGAAATCTCAAAAATCCTTGTTACACCCGCATCTAACAATTGTTTGCGTGCAAATTCTAATTGCTCATCTGAGTCGACTAAATCAATCTTGCTAATGATTCCAATCACATCTTGGGTAAATAATGAAGAAAATCCTTGAGGAAAAGTTTGCATGGTTGAATTCCCTGCAATTAAGAGTCCAATGATTTCAGCTTCTGCTGCAGTCACTGTTAAAGCATTGTAATAGCGTCTGTGCTGTAAAAATTCCCCTGGCGTATCAATAATACTATCGTGGAATTGAACAGCCTGCGTTTTAAAATACTCAATATCTAATCCTTTTAATCGTTGGGTCAGAGTTGTTTTCCCTACTCCCACTGAACCAACAAACATGATTTTCTTCATAAATCTCCCCTATTTTTTAATTAACTGCGCCTCATCCGTTCCTAACTTGATTGTTTCTCTACTCTTAACTAAAACACCTTTGTTTTCATCACGACCTTGTAGGAAGTATTTGGCATCTTTGCTATCATATGTATCTACTGCAGTCTGTGAAAGTAAGCCAATTCCTTTGGATGGATCCCGTAATAGGTTAAAGATGATTCCCATCTGTAATCCTTCAAAATCTTTCAACATTGCATAGTCCCCATTACTGTCTCCAGCAATTAGAATAGGATCTTGGTTCCCATGTTTATCTGCAATGAACTTCTTGATTGTTTTTGTTTTTCCTTCACCTTGTGTTTGGAAGTAGTCGTTATTGTATTCTGATTGAATGACACCAGAATCATTTTTAACAAGTTCCATTCCATAGACATGGTCTTCAGTAATATTATATCCAAATTTTTCCTTAGTAGCAAAAGGAACAATGACATCACGGAAGGAAGCAGAGACAACATAAACATCAATGCCGTTATCTTGTAGAGTCTTATAAAGATTTTGCATCTCTTTTACTGCGCGAACACCACGTTTAAATTTGATTTCTACTTGACCAGCTTCACCCTTCAAGCTTTCTGGACTTTCCCATGTTTCATAAACCAAATCTTCTTTCAAAGCACGTTCAATTGATTTTTCCGATACCGCTTGAACTTCTTTAGATGTCATACCAGTAAACAAGTAAGTTACCCAAGGATAAGAAATATCTGAGCTGAAAGTTCCACCAATTGCTTCGTAAAGATAACGTAATTTAGCACTGAAATCTTTATATTCGTCTAATTGTTTTACTTCTTCGAGGCTCTTAGAACCTTTGAATCCTTTGTATTCATTATGAATAACAGTATAATCAGATACGATATCCTTGGCGATCTTATCTATATTAACTGGATTTCCTTCTTTATTGTTATGTTCTTCTTTGAAGTTGTCTTCTGGAATATTGGTCCGAATGGCCTTATCCAACTCTTCTGGGGTCATCTTAAATTCTAAGTTTTCGATTTGATAGGTGAAAGTTGCTTCACCAATATCATTGATGACAGTTGTGTTATCCCAGTCAAATACAGCATATGGTTTTGCTGATTTATCATATTTAGAGCTAGATTTACCATTTTCTTTAATGACATTACTTAATTTCTTATATAGTTTGTCCTCCCACTGACCACGTTCAAGGACTTGATCTTCTTTCTTCACGCTTGTTTCCTGACTAGCTTTACTAGACTCAGTTGTTTTAGACGACTGAGAAGCCTGACAACCAACCATAAATAAGGCTAGACCACAAACTAAAAAGAGACGATGTTTCTTCATGAGAAAACCTCCAAAAAAATTTTTAATTAGAAAAAAGGCAACAAAGAACCTATGATTTGAAACGGTTGCGCCATTGCAATCATAGGCCTCATTGCCTTTTATATTATTCCACACCCATTATACTAATTAGCAGATAGAATGTCAACCGAAAACGGTTACATTTTTTCGCCATTCTTATTCTAATCGTGTCAGAAACTACATCTTCTAATGTTTTCATGCTAACTGAGGGATTCATTCTCTTTCAGAAAAGTCATTTTCATTGAGTTCTCCTTCTTCCTTTGCTATACTTTGGGTATCAAAGAAAGGAGACAAGCCTATGACATTGTCCAATAAATTCACACTTTCTCTTGCCTCACTGGCAGTTCTTGGTCTTTTAGCAGCCTGCTCGAACCAGACAGCTCAAACACCTGCAAGCTCTGCTAGTTCACAACAGATCGCATCAAGCGCTTCAAACTCTAAGGATTCTCAAACTGCTAGCCAGGGTGAAAATCTTGATGGTACATACAAAGGGACTGATGAAACTGATCAGATCACTTTGACCCTCTCTGGTACAACTGGCACATGGGAAGAGGTTGAAAGGGATGGCGAGAAAGAAAGCAAGCCTGTAACCGTTTACGCTGACAATCATACTCTTACTGTAGGGGATGATCTCAAATTTTACAAACTAGAAGGTAACCAACTCACTATTGAAGATGACGATCGCGATCCTTCTGATACTATTGTATTAACCAAATAGCATAAAAAATAAGAGGTTAGGATGTTGATCCCAACCTCTATTTATTATCTTAATGGAACTGCATCCCACCATCTACGATAATGGTTTGTCCTGTGATGTAGTTTGAATCAGGTCCAGCAAGGAAGCTGACCGCTGCTGCTACATCTTCTGGTTCAGAAAGACGTTTCAAAGTGATATCTTTAGCGAATGTTTGCATACCCCATTCGTCGTCTTTACCCGCGTTCTTACCTACTTCATGGGCAATATCAAACATCATTGGAGTCTTAACGATACCAGGTGCATACGCATTGACAGTGATGCCTGAATCTGCCAAGTCACGTGCCAATGTTTGCGTGATTCCACGAACAGCGAATTTAGTACCACCATAGACAGTCAGATTAGGGTTACCAACGACACCAGCCTGTGAGGTGGCATTGATGATTTTTCCTCCATGGCCAAGCGCTTTGAATTGAGCTTGTGCAGCTTGAGCACCCCAAATCACGCCACCAACGTTAATGGCAAAAGTGCGCTCAAATTGTTCTTCTGTAATCGTATCAAGTGGTGTAGTTGGCGCAACACCAGCGTTGTTGACGACAACGTTTAAGTCTCCGAAATGATCGACAACTTTTTGGAAAGCCGCAGCCACTTCTTCTTGTTTAGACACATCAGCTACGACTGCAAAAGCATGATCTGCTGATAACTCAGCAACTGCTTTTTCAGCTGTTTCAGCATTGTAGTCCAATACTCCGACCT
>ERZ773028.120-NODE-120-length-68653-cov-19.119814_pt1 | contig 68653 bp, 101 predicted proteins | sample MGYA00511123_ERZ773028 | MGnify/ENA primary metagenome ERZ773028 (study PRJEB29015, sample SAMEA2738134) | human oral metagenome | biome: human oral; feature: human-associated habitat; material: saliva | place: China | collected 2206 ... | reverse complement strand
TATCTAAAATCTGTTGTGCCACCTCTGGGTCTGTACCTGTGGATTTTGCACGTTCAATAAATTCACCTGTGATTTGTTGCATTAAATCATGGTCTTTTTTACCGATGGCTCTACGAACCGTATCAGCTTCTGCCATACTGTAGCCACCAATAACTTGAACTACTTTCATGATGTCTTCTTGGTATAACATAATACCATATGTTTCCGAAAGTACACCTTTTAGTCGTTCATCCAAGTATTCAAACGGTTTACCATTTCTTCGGTCAATGAACTCCTGTAATGTACCACCGAGAATACACGCTGGTCGATACAAGGCAACTACAGAAATCAAATCGACAAAAGACCTTGGAGCAATATCTTTAAGAACCTTAATCATTCCCGGTGATTTCATTTGAAACACACCCAATGTATCACCTTTTCGCAATAACTGTAAAGTCTTTTCATCATTCCAAGGTAAATTAATTAAGTCAAGTGTTTCTTTGACACCAGCCATCGTTACACAATCGTCAATTACATCCAAGGTTCTAAGACCAAGAATATCCTCTTTTAGAAAACCCATAGACTCTAAATGTTTAAAGTTTGTGGATGCCACAAATGTTTCTTCTTTTGTTTTAGAATCTTTTTGCATTTCTAAAGAACAATACTTGGTAATATCTTGGTTTGAAACAATGACTGCCGATGCGTGTTTACCAAAGCCAGTCATAATACCGACCAACTGTTTTGCTAGAGAGAACATCTCTGGATGTTTACCATCGTTTACATGGTCAAGTTTGGCATACTCTAGGTCGTTATCGTAATAGTCTTCATCATCATCGAACGATACGCCCTTGATTTTCTTTGAGTAGGCATCTGCAATTGTATGGTCTATGTTTAAACAACGTGCGGCTTCTTTTAAGGCACCAGATGCTTTCATGTATGAAAATGTACGACATTGGTATACATATTTATATTTTTCTTCGAGATATTGAATGACTTCTCCACGTCTTGTCTTAGAGCAATCGTTGTCGATGTCGGCTGGAGATACACGGTTTGGATTTGCAAACCGTTCAAAATACAAGTTATTTTTAATAGCATCCAAACCGACAATATCGAGTAAATATGCACACTCACATCCTCCAACAGAACCACGCCCCACGCTTGAAACAGGGATTCCACGCTTACGACAAGCATCGAGTAAGTCTTTGGTAATCAACAAGTAGTCCATATACCCAACTTGTTCCAAAATATCAATCTCGTGCAACACACGCTCGTCGACACGTTTCTTAAATTCTGGTGTTACCTTGCCGATGATTTTCTTCTTATATCCCTGGCGTAACGCATCTAAAAACACAGGCTTGACATCACCATCTTTAACAAACTTTGGGTACACATCAAGGTTGAAATCAATCTGTGTATTACACTTGTCAAAAATAACATTTGTATTGCCAATCATTGTTTGAACCATATCTTTACCAAATTGTGGTTCAAGTCGGTCAAACACTTGTGTTTCCGATTGTATAAAGAAATCGTTTGAACCATAGTATTGGTCTTCGTCATCATCTTGTGAACGACCACGGAACGCCTTATGTAAAGCATAATCTTCTTCATAGACATAATGAGAATCACAAGCGGCAATCAATGGTACATCATATTTTGCACCCATTTCTGCAACCATCGCATTGAACCGTTTTTGGTCTTCATGCTGATACGTATGGATTTCAAAATACAAGTCATCACCGAAGATGTCTTTGAACTGTGGAATTAATGATTCACGATTATCACCTTTTAACCATCCACCCATGCAAGCCGATGTACAGATTAAGCCATCGGAGTATTTGCGTATCATATCCAAGTCACATCTTGACTTATAATAATAATGCTGGTGGGCTTCCGTTGTTAACCCGAATAAGTTCTCAAGACCAACTTGGTTCTTCGCAAGGAATAATATATGTGAATACGATTTGTCTTTAATGGTTACATCATATGTATAATACAGCTCTGACCCCATCAACAACTTTAAACTCGTGCCATGTTTCTTGTTATATTTCTGCAGATGTACATACGTATCAATCAACCCAGAACAGCCATTGTGGTCTGTGAGTGCAAATCCACGTTGCCCCAATTCGTGTACACGCTGGATAATACCATCTACGGAACTGATTGCATCTTTCATCCCATAGTTTGAAAACTGCGAGTGTAGATGTGTGTGAATAAAATTATCTGACATATTGCCTCCTGTTACAATTGCTATTGTAAAAATTTTCATTTACCCTATTGACAGTATACCACACATTGTGCGACAATACAAGTGCGGAAAGTTATACCGCAAAGTTTTTTTTACAAAAGAGGACAAAAGCATATGGCAAAAACAGTCGAAAAAATCATTGATGTAATGACTCCAGTTGGTGAGTCTGTGTTCTGCAAGATTAATGGTGTCGTTGACGATTACATGGGTCAAAATAAATATACTATTACCATTAAACTTGAAGAGTCAGATGCCAAAGCATTACAAAAACAGTTGATGGACATTTGGGAAAACTCCGACACTCACGATGCTAGAGTTGATGAAGAAAAAGAAGTTGACCGTCCTAAGTTCCCATTAACTAAATCTAAGGAGTACGGATGGCAACTCAAGGCAACTACCAAGACTGAGTTTACAGACAAAAACGGTAATGTTCATGAAAACATCATCCAATTAGTCGATGGTAACAAAAAACCAATGGACACTAAAACACAAATTTGGAAAGGCTCTAAAGTTGCATTGTGGCTTGGTGCTAAACCATATGAAACACCATCTATGTACGGTGTGTCTTTAAAACTCAAAGGTATTCAAGTTATCGACTTAATCACAGGTGGCTCTGGTGGTGCGTTCGGTGGTTCTGCATCCGATAGTGTTCAGTCCTTTGGTGGCTCTCCAATGGCAGAAACATTTGATAACTCTGAAGACATTCCATTTTAATTAAAACCAAATATTGAGAACCAAAATCAACCCAAGTCAAATACGGCTTGGGTATTTTGGCGTTCAAACAATGTTGTATTTTTGTCTAAAATTTTATGTAAAAGTGTGAGATTTATCCTTGACAAATTTAAACTTTTGTGATACCCTATCAAACCTTAGTATTAATACATAAGAATATACCTTAGAATTAATACATAAGTATACTTGTGTTTGAATACTTTTGGATTAAAACATTGGTATGAATACATTGGTTATTCATACCTTTGATTTAAAACAATGGTCTTAATACACAAGTTCCCTATACATATGTTTTCACTCTCTGTTTTTCTACTTAAGGTATTCATACAGTAGTGGAATACTTGTTTGATAACTTATGTATTCTCACTACGTTCGAATACATAAGTTATACGACAAACCATATGAATTGCTTCGCAATAATCGGCAAGCCGATTGTATTTTTCTTAGTCAGACAAAACTTTCTTGACTTGGTAATACAGGTGTGATATAATGATGGTACAACAAGTCAGAAACAAACTATTAGACCGACAGGAGGAACAAAACATGGCAACAGACTTTGAACAACAAGAACCAAAGAAAAAAGCATGGACACTTGCCATGCAATACTTTAAGAAGTGTACCAAAAATGGTGCGTTCAAGAATAACAAACCAACATCTGAGTTCTTTAAAGTTCGCTCATTCTTTATGCAGATTGACGAAAACTCTATGTTGAAATTGCATAAATACATGAACTCGTTGGAATACAAAGAAATGTCTTTAACCGACCTGTTCATTAAAGCAAACGAGTTAAATGCAGTACAGTTCGCAAAAGCCAATACAAATAAAACTGTCAGAGAACGCAAACAGTTTGACATTAATAAATGGCTAGACGACAATGCGTAGGGTTAACCAACTAGGTTTCTTGGTTGTCAATAAAAAGAAACCAACACCTAAGAGAAAAATCGAAGATGTCAACCTAAATACATTTATGTCACGACTTAACAGCCATAAATATCTGGCAAAAGTAAAAACTACTGATAAAGAAGAAGTGTTTCTTAAACTTGAGTCTATTGCAGATACTCATAAGCCTTTTGACTATCAGTTAGTTGGTAATGCACTCAGGGTTGTATTTGAAGAAGAACAAAAACCTTTTGCAAGAAATTGGAATGTTGAACATATTGGTTTTGGCTCATATCAAAGAGACAAGCGTTCATACTTGTTCATTTTTGACTATGGTAAGAACGAAACGTTTATCTTTATTATCCGTAAGCCATATCCAGAGACAGAGCTTGAGATATGGGAAATGTCAGATTTAAACTATTGGGGGTAACATGAAGATTGAAGATAACTTGAGATACTTTCATTTATTGTATTCCTTAGATATACGCAAGAATTTAATAAAGTTGATGGAGTTGATTTACGAACATGGGTATCAAACAATACAACCAACAAATGACGGTTTATTGATTCTATCTAATGGAGAATACTTGACATCCCTTAGACATAAAGACTTTTGCTATCTTAGTGAAAAATCTGCCATGACACATAAACAAATGCCTGTGTCGCAATTCATAAACAAACGCAGAGCAACAATTAAAGGTTCATTTGACAACGCTAAGGAAATTACTAATAGTATTGAAACATCGTACAAACAATTATTGAGCGTTATGGAAACCATAGAAAACCCATACAGTCCGTTTGAAGAACTGTATTTGGTTGACCGTGAAAGAGTGGTTCGCAACTGTACTATTGAGCCTAAATTCATTACACACGTTGAACCAATTAGTGAATATCTACCGCTTATAGAAGTCAGAGACAACAAGCCAGTTCCTGTTAGAGAGCTAGTAAACACATTGTACTTGCTAAAGTGTTGTTTTGATGATACAATAGATTATGAGATGAATACATTAATTAAAAAACTACAGGAGGAATATAATTGGTATGAACACAATCTCAACACTTAAGTATAAAATCGACATACAAGAACTTGTGGAAGAATACACCACGTTATCACGAAACGGTGGCAAAGTACCACGAGGAACCTGTCCGATTTGTCATGGTGATAACCCAACAGAGTTTTGCATCTTGGGCGACAGATATTATTGTCACCGATGTGGTTCATCTGGCGATGCCATCGGTTTCTATGCCGAAGTAGAGGGTCTTCCGTTCTATCAAGCGGTAGAAGCCTTGGCAGAAAAGTACGAGGTATCAACAGACGACCCAACGTACCAAAAGCAGAAAAGCATCGTAGGACAAAACACCAAGGTTGCCATGAAGTATCATAAAGCCGTTGATGCCGTTCGTGAATATATGAATATTAAGCGTGGCATCAATAATGAGACTTTGGAAGAATTTCTAATTGGTTATGATGCTGGTGGTTTCTTAGGAGTGCAATCATCTGGTATTGTTATCCCAATTCAAGATGCCTATGGTCGTATAGTTGGGTTTTCCAAAAGACGGCTCGAAGAAACCAACGAACCAAAGTACAAGAACACAAGAGAAGACGATGTATTCATTAAACGACAACTGCTGTTTAATTACCATCGTGCCATCAAAATGTTAAAACCAAATGGTATACTGCATGTTGCCGAGGGTTATCTCGATGTTATGTCAGCACATCAACAAGGCGTACCATGCGTTGGTTATCTTGGTGGTCGTTTGACAAAAGACCAAATTGGTTTACTATGGGAGTTACAAAAGAGATATAATGGCGATATTACCTTTGCATTGGCTGTTGACAATCCAGAGTGTGATGCAACAGGGCGTAAGGCATTGTTAAAGACACGAGAAGACATCAATAAGTACGCACCAGAATTAAACGTGCGTGTTGTTAAATATCCCAAACAGGAGGTTGAAGAATGAAAATAAAAGTCGTATCTTATGAAGATTTATTCGGTTCAAACGATATAACCGCTTATTGCGAAGATAAAGCCATTGTGAAAGACGGTAAGAAGTACTTTTCTTTAGATGTGCTGAATGGAACAGTTTTTGATTACTTGGGAGAATGGGTACAGGAGGTTGAATTTTGATTAACGTATTAATTGCATGCGAGGAGTCTCAAACCGTTTGTAAGGCTTTTAGGGAACTTGGGTTTAACGCCTACAGTTGTGACTTGGTGGAGTGCTCTGGTGGATATCCTGAGTGGCACATTATGGGTGATGCACTAGAAGTCATTAGGAATAACGGTGGTATAACACAAGATGGTACACGAGTTATGGTTGACAAATGGGATTTAATGATTGCACATCCACCATGTACATACTTGACATCTAGTGGTGCAAAATGGTATTATCATCCTGAGGACAAACATCTACCGATTGAACAACGCAGACCACATCCAAAGTTTCCAAATCGTAAGAAAGACCAAGAAGATGGTGCAAACTTCTTTATGGCTCTTATGGATGCAAACATTGACTATATTGCGGTAGAAAACCCTGTTGGTGTTATGTCAACGAGATACCGCAAGCCAGACCAAATCGTTCAACCATTTATGTTTGGAGACCAAGCACGAAAAACAACATGTTTATGGCTGAAAGGGTTGCCATTATTAGAACCTACGAATGTCGTAGACGAGGGTGAGACACTTACTTTTAAAAGCGGCAAACGGATGCAAAAGTGGATTTCAGATGCATTAACCGAAACAAAGACTGCCGAAGAACGCAGACGTTTACGCTCTAAGACTTTCAAGGGTATGGCAGATGCAATGGCTAAACAATGGGGTGACTACATTAAACAACAGGAGAGAAACAAATGAAAAAACTAATTGAACAACACCCAGTATTTACCTTTCGTGTTCTGTATTGGACACTATATGTGATTTTACTATTGGTGTTAAATATGCAACAACCAACGCTAATTGCATTAACGATTGGCATCTTTGGCATCCTGAGTGTATGCCGAATGGTGACTGCGTTGGTTGCCATGGTGTTGGTTAAATACAAAGGTTATGACTTTGATGTTACACCACACAGCTTATTAGAGATTAACGATAAGTACATCGGTTGATTTATTACAGGAGGAAATCATGAAGTATACAAACGGAAACGCAAGCGTGTGGCTTGACTTACGAGATGGCACACGCATTATTGAATACCCAGACAACGAACCGCTAACACTACAGACACCACTCAATATTGATATTCGTGTTTCTACACAATGTCCATATGGTTATAACGTGGAAACGCAGAAATCTACTTGTGCATTTTGTCACGAATCTGCATTGGTTAGCGGAGTAGAATGTCATTATGGTATTCTGCAACAGGTATTGATGGACGCAAAATTACCACGTGGGACAGAAATTGCCCTAGGTGTCAATCAAATTACAGACGACTTAATGCAGTTCGTCAAGAATTTATGGAAACTTGGTTTGGTTGTCAACATTACAATGAACGAGCGTTATATTTTGCAATATGGCGACACACGGCTTAAAGAGATGATGCCATATGTATATGGTCTTGGTATCTCGTATCGTTCGTTACAGGGTTGTTTATCGCTACCAGATTGGATTGCAGAATATCCACATACTGTTATCCATGTGATTAATGGTATTGATGATTTTGACGATGTAAAAGAGCTATCTGTGAAGTACCGTAAGTTACTAATCTTGGGTGAAAAAGACTTTGGGTTTAACCGTGGTAAAGTTGATTTAAACACACCAGAACACAAACAATGGAAATCCAATATAATGCAACTCACAGAAATTTTTGACATTGTATCTTTTGATAACTTGGGGTTGCAACAATTGGAAATCCGTGGTAAGATAACAGATGAGGAATACAAATCGTTTTACCAAGGCGAACATTCCATGTATATCAATGCGGTGGAACAATATTTTGCTCCATCCAGCCGAACACGGAATAACATCAAACGTTTTGATGAAACTGATTTACGTTCGTATTTTCATTTTTGCGAATCACAGGAGGTGTCGCATGATTCTTAAGCGAGTAGGCGTATTTGAAACCAACAGTTCTTCTTGTCATTCTATGGCATATGTCGCAAGATTACAATTGGCTAAACCGCCACAAACACAAACAATTACACAACAGTTTGGGGTTCTTGGTTTTACTCCGATGTTTAACGACCAGTCTTGGGAAGTCCACTTTACGGATTATGTATGGAAAGAACAAACATTGTCAACACCACAAGATAAACTATGGTTTTTACTAATGGAAATCTATAGCGAATCTTTGGTTGACGAAGTGTTTGGTGACCCATTTTATCTACAGATAAAACAATGGTTATCTGACATCGGAATCTATTTAGAAGAAATTGGGTACGATGTAGACGACATTGTTGAATCAGTTCCTACCAATGGTGTTGTTAAGCAAGAAATGTTTAAAACCAAAGAAGATTTATACAAATATTTGTTTGATAATAATATCGTGATTGATGTTCGCCAATATGAGGTAATGGCAGAGTACTAAGGGAGGAGTACTAATGGATTCACAAGACCAACATTCATTGGAATGTCTATTGGAATCCCAAGTTGGTATTCGTTGTGATGTTGACATGATGCCGTCATGTTTAGACCGAGTTAAACATATTGTGTTATACTTCGATAGTCTTTATGCTAAGGTTCAAGATATATACATGGGGTCTAATGGTCGTTATTATATGTTAGAATGTTACGAAGAATACAATAACAAGAAAAGACATCTTATTCGTTTTATCGAAGTCGAGCATAAGGTGAAAACTGTTGATTATTGGGTTGCCAAATAGGAGGAAACAAATGAAATTAATACGCAACGGAGTTTTTGAAACAAACTCTAGTTCTGCACATTCGTTGGCATACAAAAACACGGTCTTGCGTGATTACAATTACAAACCAAAAGACGACTTGTGTTTCGCCACAAAAGAATTGCATCTAACAAAGAAGCCAAAGGAATATGAAATGTATTCGTATATGCCTTTGTACTTTGATGAATACGGTTGGGGATTTGATGTGTTATCTTCTCCAGCAGAAAAGCTAAGTTACCTTATGTCGTCCGTCTACCAGTATAAAACTTGGGGTGTTATTAAAGAAGACCCATTTTTCAAACAAGTAATCCAATGGTTAAACGAATTAGATATTGTTGTCAATCTACCAGAAGAATACGGTGACTCTAGTAAGGTCGATGCATATGTTGACCATCAATCTTGGAATGTCGTGGACAAAAATATGTTTCAAACCAAAGAAGGTTTGTTGACATATCTGTTTAATAACGACATCGTAATCCATATTGAAAACGACAATAGCGAACATCAAGAATGGTACACAGGTAAACAACATAACGATTAGGAGGTGGTTTAATAATGGATGTTTACATTTTGGCGTTATGCTCAGGAGAATACGAAGATTATATCGAAAGTCCTGAATATATGTTTTTTCATCTAAGTGCAGCCAAACATAAGTGGTCTGAGTTGATTCTTAAAGAAAAAGCAGATAATGAAGAATACGATATTATCTCTATGGCTTTAGGGCAATATGATGAACAGCATTTAGATGAAGTCTTTCATGAAACCATCGGCTTCAATAGCGTAGACTTTTATGATTTCTTAGATGAGCCTGAGAAGTATCCAGAAGTTCTTCGTAAGTTTACCACAGGACAACAAGAAATGTTTTTAAAGTTCTGTGCGTTAAATAATCGTTATGAACAACTTGGTGGCTTTAGTCGTACATATGATAATGCTTATTTCAAACTAGGTCATTATGAGATGCAAGCAGATGGCAGACTTATTTTACATGATACATTCTATCAAATAGAAGATATCTCATGTTAGACACTAAGGATGATTCAATGACATTAGAACAAAAGATATTGACCGTGTTGAAGACAAATTATGTGATGCCATCTGTAGACCAAAACATTAAGTCAAAAAGATACGTTGACGAACCACGCTTAGATATGATACAATGGGTTACAAATGCGTTTTGTAAAAATATTTTAACCAGTTTGGAAACGGTAATACTTTGGCATCTTGCTGCTAGAGATACCGAAGAAGAATTGCGTAATCTACCCATGAGTGCCATTTCTCACTTGGTAGACGTTCGGTTTATTCGAGATGCAGACGGTGGTATTGGTTATGAGATACGACCAAAGTTATACACGGTAAAAATATAACACAGGAGGTCTACATGAAATTCATTGATTTATTCGCTGGCATTGGCGGTTTTCATTATGGCTTAACCAAGGCTGGCATGAAGTGCGTTGGTTGGTGCGAACAAGATAAATACGCACAAGAATCATACCGTGCGTTATACCCAACGGATAATCTTTGGTTTTCACCAGATGTTCGTGCATTAAACGGTACAGAGATGCCGTATGCAGACTTATGGTGCTTCGGTTTCCCATGTCAAGATGTTTCCATTGCTGGACTGAAAGACGGCATGGGAAACACACGAAGCGGTTTATTTTACGAAGTCACGAGGTTATTGAATGAAACAAAACATAAACCCAAATGGTTGCTTATTGAGAATGTTAAAAACCTCTTGTCAATTGATAACGGATGGGGATTTTACGGCGTTTTGTCTGAAATGGACAAAGCAGGGTACAGTATCGCATGGCGTGTGTACAACACAAAAGACTTTGGACTTCCGCAAAACCGTGAAAGGTTGTTCGTTATCGGACACCTTGGAAACGAATGTCCATCCGAAGTATTATACCGACCAGACCAAAGCGAACAATCTATTATTCAAGTCGGAAATATAATCAAGACAACATCTTTTGGTGGCAATCCACAACGAGGTCGTATATATTCACCACATGGCTTATCACCGACTTTGACGTGTGTCAAGGGTGGTGGTATTGAACCAAAGATTTTATTGTCGAAAAATCCTAATGTAATACGCAAGTTGACCCCAAGGGAGTTTTGGCGATTACAGGGGTTTACTGATGAACAATTTGAAACCTGTGCGAAGATATAATCGAACGCACAGTTATATAAACAAGCTGGTAATTCCGTGTCTATACCGATTGTTTACGAACTTGGGAAGAACATTATTGAACACCACAGGAGGTTACATGGGCAAATTTATTGATAATTGTATTGAAGCCGTATGGTATACTATGTATGTCGAAGACAATAAAATCGATGAAGTATTCGAGTCCTTAAATATTGTATGGTTCTCAAAAACATTGAAAAACCACAAAGCATTGGTTATGTCAACACATGATGATTACGACCATACATACTGGGAAGTAACATTTAATGGTAATACCAATGAGTATTATGTTGATGAATACCATAAGAAATCCAATACCGTGATTACGTTATCGGAGGACTAATGGAGAAACAATGTAAAGATTACAACGACTTGTTAGTCCAAAATATTGACATTGGCTCTCTTGAGACTGAACCATTAGATATTACATGTTTGAATGTTCTTTTGGAAGAATACCCAAGAAAAGAAGACCAATATAAAAAAGCATCTCGGTTCTGCAAGTCGGTAACAGACAAAATGGTGCTTGCCGATATTGCCACCATGCTGGCAAAACGATGGGAGCGTTCCATTGAAGATGTCAAAAATTATCTCGATGTGACTGCTTCCAATAGTGAAGAACTTTGGGAAAAAGTCCATGGGTTTAATGACTCGTTTGAGGACATGAAGACATTCATCGGTCAAGAGGGTGTTCCTCTTGGTTTTCCATCCTTGGATTTTGCAATCAATGGTGTTAAACGTAGAGAAATCGTATTGCTTGGTGCATACACCAACCAAGGTAAATCATTCTTTGCAGCCAAGGTTGCTGCACATCGATTAATGGACTCTAATGATAATGTCTTAATTTTCTCCTTGGAAATGCCAAGAGGTCAATTCTTGGCTGAAATCGTCAAGGAAATTCTTGGGGTTGAAGAAGACGAATTATTTGAGATGTTGCAGACGGAGTCAGGTATCGAGATTTACTCAAAAGTGTCTGCTGTGCTAGACAAGCGTGTACGTTTTGTTGACGAGCCGAATAAAACCATTGAAGACCTTGAGAAGATTACAGAGGTTTGTTATGCTAACGATTTCCCTGTGGATTTTGTTGTGTTCGACCATTTCCACTTGATACCTGATATTGACGACATTCCTGTGTTGTCCAAAAATGCAAACAAGATGAAAGAATACGTTAAAAAGTTCAACTTGATTTTGTTTATGCTTTGCCAGTTCAACGAGGAATCTCAAAATACCTTTGGGAAAGAAAAAAGTAAGAAACCATATGAACCAATATTGAGGTACATCAAGGGTTCTAATGCGTTAAAAGCCATTGCAGATATTATTTTGTTGTTGTGGCGACCATATATCACCGATACGCAACTTGATTTTGACGAAAGAGAAAAAGTCAAGAACCATACATATGTTAAAATTGGTAAGACTCGTAGAAAATTACGAGGGCCAGCCAATATATTCCAATTCAAGTATGACGAGAAAACATCTCATCTATCAGAGATTAATTATTTCTCATAAATCGTAAAAATCTAAAATAAATACTTGACATGTACTGTTGGAGATGTTATTATAATAGTGTACTAAGGTTTGTGTTCCTACTTAGTCCACCTCCTTTCTTAACATAGTCAACGGAGTAACATCCGTTGACACACATGGGTCGTTGCAGGAAGCAATCGAGTATACTTGACCTTGGGTTCGATTCCCAAGAGACCCAAATAGCATAAACGGTGCTACCTACCGTGTCAAAAGTGAGCGTTGCATGTAGCGAGAATCATGACAGAGACAACTGTAAACCATCACTATAGATGTAAAAGACAGGTCGCTTGGTTGATGTGCGACAAACAAACATCAAAAACAAGTTTCTGATAGCCTTGATAAAACTAACAGGGGTGTGTAATCTCATAATTACACCGTCAGACAAGACGATAACATCATGTGTAAAAATGTAGAGTCCGCTCTATATTGACCGCCGTCATTGTGAAGACGTTAAAACTCGCTTGAGCCTGTCAAGCTACAACAGGTACGCTATAGCTCCTACCGCCGATGAGTATAGACGTATACGAACATAAGACATCGAGATTGCAATCTTTCGGTGGTTGAATGACACAACAAGGATTGTGTGGCGGTAGACATGGGTGGTTGTCAGAGTGGTTTATTGAGTCTCTTTGCTAAAGAGATGTCGTTCATTAAAACGACCACAGGTTCAAATCCTGTACCATCCTCCATTAAATCCATCTTATCTAGCTAATAAGGTGGTCGGTATGAGCTGGCTTGCCGTTAGAGACAGAACGGACGTACGCTGTTTTGTCAGCCGACTCACATGGAAAGTTGGCAGAGTTTGGTTTAATGCAACAGTCTTGAAAACTGTCGAACAGAAATGTTCCGTGGGTTCAAATCCCACACTTTCCTCCAGAGCCAGATGCATATGGTACGCCATTGTATCACCGAATGGTTTACTCAAGGGTTTGCCATTCGGCTGGCATACATCGTATGTCTTGGGTAATAGTCCAAGAGGTACGCATGATTTTTCCTCCTAACTGACTTGGGGTAAAACCCAAGTCGCTCATGCACTCATAGTTTAATGTAAAACAACGGTTCTCATCATCTTTTTCGTTATGCAAGTTCGAGTCTTGCTGAGTGCACACGTCTACTTCTGTTATGTACATAACAGCATCACGCAAGAGATGTAAACACTTGCAATCCTCTACAAACCATCATCTTCATCTTTAGTGTTCACACTAGCACGTTAAACATAGTGTACTATGTAAAAGACCCAAGCGTTTTCCCTCCTTTCACGCTTGGGTCTTTTTTTTGTGTTTATAAAGGGGTGGCAAATTTGTTGACAAACATAGAAAAATACTGTATAATAAGTATATACGAAAGCAGGTGAATATATGAAAGAAAACTCCTTTCTGTGCCCTGACGGCAAAACCATACTGGTTAAAGACTGTATGAAAGAATGTCGAATGGGGCAACGGTGTCTTGCAAAACCTTTGCTTGTAAATGCAAGTCGTCTCAGGAATTTAAATAGAGACCACTTCTCAGTCACCGAGGTATTGTCTCCAACATTATACATGTATCTCAAGGCAAACAACCCAGAGACAATCAACCCATTCTCTTCGATTGCTGCGACAGTCGGTACATCCGTGCATGGTATTCTTGAGAATTGTCTACCGCAGAATTACGCAGGTGAGTTTCGGTTGAATTATCAAGGTCTCACAGGTCAGATGGACTGTATTGACTTAGAGCATCATACCTTGTATGATTACAAAGTCGTTGGTGCATACAAGTGTGCGACAATGATGGGCGGAAGACCATTGTGGAGACCATATACAATCACTCGTGGTAAACGCAAGGGTGAAACCGAGATGCGACAACAATGGGTATACGATGGTTTACACCATTATGGAGATTACTGCAAGCAACAAAATTTATATAGAATACTGTTAAATAAGCATGGTATACCAATCAATGACATGTTCTTACAAGTGATTATCAAAGAGCCAATTAATACAATCAAGACATTCAATTTAGATAAACAATGTTATCTAATACAGCTACCCAAGATGAACGACCAGAGGTTGCTTGATTATGCGTTATACAAAAAGGATGCCTTGGTAAATGCCATCGCCAAACAAGAATTACCACGAGAGTGTTCTGCAAAAGACCGATGGGTGTCCAAGACATATCCAATGGGTCGCAAATGTAAAGACTATTGTAGTGTATCATATTGTTGTCCATATTATCAAGAAAGGATAAAAAAGTAATGTTAAACATAAAAACTCAAGAGTTTCGTACTGTTGACCGTTACCGAGTGACTGCAATTCACCGACAATCGAGAACAGCGTTTGTCAATGACTTGCGTGTTGGTGACGAGTTTTACATTTGTACGAAACTGCATGGTGAACGCAGTCAAGCTGGCTATTTAGCACCACGAGTGAGACTGTATTTTCCAGATAAAAACAAACATACGAAATATATCACACAAGAGCGTTTACAGAAAATCTTTAGCTTTAACTTCGATGCTGAACCTGTGACCTGTAGCGAAGACGTTGGAACAACGGAGGTAGTCGAATGATATTAATTGGTCGTGCTGGCGTTGGTAAAGATACTGTTGCTGAAATGTTTAATGATATTCCACAGTATGCCTACGCAGATGCAATCAAAGAAATGGTATCCATTATTCAATCTGATGGTGTAGATGCAGGCATGAAATATTTGTCAGACCTGAGTGGATATTCAATCGAAGAATTACAAGGTATTCTACCTGTGGTACAAACGATTGAGAAAACCGTCTTAGATGGCAAACAACGGAAACATCTACAAGCACTTGGCAATGGTTTGCGGTCATTGTTTAAAGACTTTTGGATTGTTGTCTTAAAGAATCAACTACTGGTAGATAAACCAAGTCGATATATTGTTACTGATTGTCGTTATCAAAATGAGCTTGATATGTTAAAAGAGCTACAAGTTGGAGACCCAGCGTTCAATGTCGCAATCTTTATTTCAGCGAACAAAAAAGAACGTATTAAACGAATGAAGAAAAGAGATGGGTCATGCAATGAAACGAGACTTAACGATGTGTCAGAAACATCTGTTGATGATTTAAAATCTCAATGTGACTTCGTGATTAATAACTCTAAAGACATAAATCATTTAAAAGAACAAGTTGATAAAATCAAAGCTACAATCGGAGAATAGACTATGGTAAAAGAATTACACATGCTTGCGATTATTGATTATAGAACTAATGAACTAAAGGCAGAAGTCCGAAGACGAATGTTAGAATCTGACCTGTCAAAACAAGAAGCTGTTCATCTCGTAGACAAGGCTTGCGATGATATTACAGATGCATTATGTCGATTGTATGATAAAGCGGAGGTTTAGTACTTGAAATTAATTTATTCAGCAACAGTAATGGGAGAACCTGTTCCACAAGGTCGTCCACGCCTATGCGGACGAGGTCGTTTCGTAAGAGCATATGACCCTCCGAAGTCAAAGGCTTATAAACAACTGATTAAAGACTCAATCGAACATCCAAAAGATGTAACGGAAGTGCCATTACTGTTTGAACTTGATATTTACCGTAAAATACCATCTGGTGGTCGCAAGAAAGACCGTGAAGATATGAAGTCAGGCTTAATTCTACCGACTAAAAAACCAGATGTTGATAACGTATTAAAAGGTGTCATGGATGCATTGAGTGGCATCGTATGGCATGATGATAACCAAGTGTGCGATGTAATCTGTAGAAAACGCTATAGCGAGCATCCACGCATCGAGTTTAAAGTTTATGACATTACACCATAATAGGAGACAATACTTATGTTAGAACAAAAATTAATAAACACAGATGGTTTAAATAAACTATGGGGAGAACAACTGTTGTGGTTCAACGGTCAGTCCTATTGCTTGACATCCACAGACTCACCATCATGTGAAGACATTCGTAAATTGCATCCGCATTGGCTTGTGTATTTAACTGGCGATGTAGACGAGGATACAAACGAGATTGCACGTCAAGCGTTCTTGAATGGTGAAGCATTGGATAAATGCCTGTGTGATTTGGGTGTGATTGATGAAGCCTTTACTGTGTTCCATGGTGACATTATCGTACATGCATTTGTTAACAAATTAGGCGACATCGAAGAAGAATACTGTGTTGCAGATTTTGATGAAGTCGAAAAAGAAAATACGATTGCTGTATATCGACTAGACGAAGATAATCAATCTAAGGTCAACAAGATTGTGTCTGGTGCTTTATTAAACGATTATACATTGACTATTGGTTTAATTTGGTCTATGCAACTTGGGTATCAAGCACAAGACAGTATCGTTGACGAATTAAATCACACAATAGATGCGGTGCAATCATGGACTGTTTAATTATGTTAGTATTACTGCATAAGATAATTGCCACACTAATGTTTGTTGGTTTTATCTATGTGTGCTTTTTATGGATTAAACAAATTATTGAATATTACGACAACAGGAGATAGATATATGAAAAAACGCTTAGATATGTTACGACTGGGTTTGCTTGCATTTGTATTATTCCTGAGTGGCTTAATGCCATCACAAGCATATCAAATGCAAGCTGAGGTATCCGCATATGCAGACCACGGCACAATGGCAAACGGTGAATGGACACACGATGGTGCAATCGCAAGTGACGACTTACCGTTTGGCACACGAGTGGTTATTAATGGTCGAACGTATGTTGTAAAAGATAGATTCGGTGGTGGTTATTCAAATGCTATTGACATTTGGATGCCATCATACGAAGATGCCATTGAATTTGGACGACAGTATATTACTGTTGAAGTCTTAGTGTAACCTTTAGAGGAGAATTATGTCAAAAAATACATTAAATGCAATACGAAAGATACATGGCTTTAAACCTGCAACAAAGCGAGTACGAGGTTTTGAGGTCGTAAGTAGAATGGAAACACCTGTTAAATTGCCAAAACGAGGGTCAATCCATAGTGCTGGTTATGACATCCACGCTTATGACGACTATACAATCGAACCAAAACAATCGGTATTAATTAAAACAGGTATTAAAGCGTATATGCCACCAGACGAATACTTGGACTTGCGAGTGCGTTCATCTTTGGGTATTAAACGCCAATTAATGCTGGCGACTAGTGCATCAGTTATTGATGCTGATTATTATAACAATCCAGATAACGAGGGTGAAATCATGGTGGTTTTATATAACTATGGTGATGAAACCCAAACCATCGAAGCTGGAGAACGTATCGTGCAAGGTGTGTTCACAAAATATTTCTTGGCTGATTACGACAATACAACAGACCAACGCACAGGTGGCACAGGGTCAACAAATAAATAACACAGGGGAAACACATCCATGTTTAAAAGATATATGTTTTTAGTGGATATGTTTAAGAATGGGGAGTTATATCGAGTATCAATATACGGTGAACACAGGGAGATAATCCAACAGTATTTATATTCGATTTCACCAGAGGTAATCTTCTTGCGTGAAGACGAGGAAACAGAAAAGCAAGAAAAGAAACGCACAAAGGGTAAATATCGCAAGATAACGTACAACGGTAGAAATGTTGGTACAATCGTACAATGTGATTTTCGGACAGACCGTTGCCAATCAATCGGAGAACGGTCAAAGAAAATTATTGGTGTTGATAGTAGATATACGGTGGTCGCATGAATAAATTAATGGAGTTCTTTTGCTCTAATTCGGATGAACTCTTTAAGATACACGAGTTTGATAACCGTATGTCTTTTAAAGAGTTCGACCAAGAGCGAATATCAAAGAAATTGGTACGCAAGATGAAACGTTACAGGGATTTTGATTACGAACGCTCACCAGAGGACATCTTGATTGAACAAGAAGAAATCAAAGAGTTGATGTATGCGTTCTTGCGACTTAGAAAAGAAGTCGGTAGTAGTTGTATGAAACGACTTATGATGCGTTATGGCTTACGAATGAAAGTTAGCGACATTGCCAAACAATTTGGTGAATACAAAATGTTGACCTCAAGAAGACTCAAGAAGTCATTGGGTATTGCTCAAGCAGTACTTAAAGACTTAATTGACAATGGTGTTCTTGATGAGGATGTCTTGAGACCAAGTATTAGACATTACGAAGCAAAGACACCAACCATCAAGGTTAACTATCCGTTTGACTCTGCAAGACAAACATTTAAACGCATGTACAAATATGCTGGAGAACAAAGACCTATGACTACTTGTAAAGCGGTTGAATATCTGGATGGGTCATTCGGTGATAACCAAACCATTTGTAATTTCTGTGGCAACCAATGTACACGTTTGAAAGATATGGAGAAACGAATTTGAATATTGCTGAACAGTCCTTAAATGTAAATAAATTGGATGTTCGAGTGGAGTCGGAACGAGCATATATTGCTGACATATCTGATATCCATGTCGGTAACATCTATCACAATCGTGAAGCCTTTGAGAAGTTCATTTCTCAAGTCAAAACGATTGACAATCTGTATTTGATTATCGGTGGTGACTCTACGGATAATGCAACCACATCGTCCGCATCATCGGTATTTGAACAATCTGAGCACGGTGGAGACCAAGTTCTTACGGCATATCGCTTGTTAGAACCGATTAAAGACCGTATTTTGTTCTGCCGAAGTGGCAACCATGGATATGAACGAGCGTTGAAACATAACCGTTTAATCCCAGAGCAAATGTTAGCTGAACTGTTGGGCGTTCCATTCTACCATGGTATGGCATCGGTATTCTTTAATGTCAATAAAAACTTGTATGTTATTGGCACATGGCACAATTCAAAGAAACCTGATAAAATGGAATGGCTACATACCGATATTACGTTCTACGAGCATCTACATAAGACAACGTATGAACGCACCATGGTGGCAGAACCAAACCGTATTGCCAAGGCTTGGTCTTTAATTGAACACTTGGATGTCCAAACAGGTTCATTCCTTGGTTGGGGCGGTTATTCCGCAGACAAGGGTTATCGCCCAAACGATTGTGGTACATCCATTGTTGAGCTTAGTGGAGAACGCAATAAAAAACAAATGAGAGTACACGACCACATCGACCGTGTTCTTGAATTAGAACACTTGCGAAAGGCAGTTGAACATGCCAAAGAAACCAAACAATAAAACAGCCAAACGAAAACGCAAGCCATCAAAACCAAAGACACCGCTCGAAGCAATTCATAAGAAATGTCGAGAGTGTTGTTGTGGTACACTTGCGGAAGTACAGGCTTGTGAAATAGACGATTGTGCATTATGGCATTATCGTATGGCGGAAGATTAATTTCTTCCGTCTTTTTTTATTTGGTTGTTGACATACGTATATATCCATGGTATCATAATGATGTAAACAAATTGTTTTTTACACAGGAGGAATTATGGACAAAACAATTATAAAAGAATTGCAAGAACACAACGGCTTTAAATACACGACTATTTTACCAAAAAACATTATGTATGAAGAAAGGCAAATGTGGTGGTTTGCATTTGACAATGGATATGATGTTGCCGTTATTCAATTTGAGTATACCGAAGACAATGATGTCTTTTGTTTAGAACTATTGAGAGACGGCGTGATTTATTATGATACTAAGCTGTTGCCAGATGGAGATGTTACCAATGTTTGTCTTGATGCAGTACTGGAATATCTACAGGCGATTTCTGAATTGGAGGTACAATGACGGAATATGACATTGTCCAAGCACTAGGGTGTCATCTGTATTTAAAATACATATGTATTCCCAATGTATTAATGTTTGGAGACAACCGCAGCGAATATGAAGCTGATTTTATATACTTCAAACACACTCAACGGTTCTTAACAGAAGTTGAAGCTAAGACCAATATTGAGGACTTTAAGCGAGACTTTAACAAGAAAAGGTATCACGACTGTGAGCATGTCAAGTATTTCTATTACGCCATGCCAATAGATGTGTATGAGAAACATCGACAATTTGTCGATAATAAGTTAAATGAAGTCGGTGCAGGCTTAATATTAATAGATGAGATTGATACATGTGATTTCCGAGGTAATCTTTATTGCGTTGATAAGTATGCTAAACGAGCAAAAGTCCGCAAAAATTATAAGGAAATGTCTGAGGAAGAATACTTGCGATATTTACGCATTGGCTGCATGAAATGGGTTAGTAGGTAACAGGAGGTACACATGTTACAATCAAAATATTTAACACAAGACGGTTTACAGGCTTGGTTTAAGGAATGTTATAAACTTGGGTTTAAATATGTGTTTTACAATCCAGATAGAGGTATTCACATGTTATCAAAACAAGAGCCTGTTTTTCGTGATGCAACATTTATGTATTGCGATGGAGAAAAATATCCGTTTGTCTCATATTTTCCCACGTTGGTCGCTAAAGACTTATTAACCGACAGAAATTATATTGCGATTGAAGACCACATTGATACTGTCGATTGGTCTAAGGTGCCTGTTGACACGCCTGTGTTAGTCAGAGATGATAACACACAAAATTGGAAACCTCGTTATTTTGCTAAGTATGAAGATGGAGCATATTTTGTATACGCATCTGGACAGTCTTCATGGTCTACAAGCACAAATGCTATAGTTGAATATAATTATATAAAATTAGCAGATAATACAAACAAATAGTACATAAGAGACCACATAGTTGGTCTCTTTTTTTTATATGTAAAAATCTTACACTTATTAAAAATAAGTTATTGACATAAGTATATTTATATGGTATTATCTTATTAGAAAGCAGGTGAGATATGGCAAGTACAGGATTTGGCGGTGGTCGCAAGCTACCGAAAAAACGAGAGTATTTCATTGATTATGGCGATGGGTTTGACGATGTGTTAGACAGGTGTCAAAAAACAGATGGCTGTTATAAGTGCAAAACAAAGCCAATACCAATACTTCAGCACTTGCGGTCAGCAGATGAACATTGGATATACTTGGCTTGTCCAAAGCATCCAAAGAACCGTACATACATAAACCTTGATTATGTGTCAATGTTTAGAGCATGGAAATTTTTACAAAAGATTGGTCGTAAAGAATTAAAGCAACAGGAGGAAGAAAATGGACAAACAATTAATTCTTGACATTAGACGAATGATTGACATCTCATGTTTATTACTGATGGGTGGTTCATTCATTCAAACATTTATATTCAATAACCAAGAATGGCTTGGGGCAATGCTATTAAGTGTTGTAGTCTTATGTTTATTCCCAAGAAAGGAGAAGAGTTGCAAATGCGATTCCACGAAGCATACGAATTGATGTCAAACGGCAAGGGCATTCGAAGACACCATTGGAACACATCGCAATGTCTACGGATGAAACGAGGTGTGATTTACGTTTGTACCGACCAATGGCATAAACGGTTAAAATCTATTGATGCTAAGTGTCTCACAAGTGCCGATTGGACAACCACGGACATTAATCTAATTAAAAAGAAAACAAAAGAAGACGTATTGGATTATTTTAAACAATTAAACAAAACTTTGTAATTAAAACACAGGAGAAACACAATGAACAACAAAATGAAAACAACAATTTTATCCGCAGTATTAGCAATGGCAACTATGGGCGTGTTTGCAAACCCAGTGGAGTTTGGCAATGGTGTTATTGCTGCTCAAGATAATAGTGTTGCAGTTGGTAACGGAGTAATCAACACAAGCAATAATAGCATTGGTCTTGGCAACGGTGTTACTGCTAACACAAATGCCATCGCAATCGGCAATGGAGTTGGTGCACACAATATTAATACTATTGCTATCGGTAATGGAGTTCATGCCAATAGTACGACCTCCATAGCTATTGGTTATGGACTTACTACAGATGGGAATGATGCAGTTAACATTGGCAATATTAACCATGGTGCTACAAAGGATTCTGTTCTAATCGGTGCTTTTAATAATGTGGAAAATCACACAGGCAACTCTACAGGCGATGTATTGCTTGGCAATAGAAATATACTACAAGACAGTTATCACGGAATTATTTTAGGCAAATCTAGCACAATCAACCATGCTAACTATGGTATTGCTATTGGTAACGATGCTTCTGTAACCCAAGATGAATCCGTAGCAATCGGACATAATGCGAAAGCTAGTGTAGTAATTGGTACTTCTTCTTCCGTAATTAATGGCAAAACGCATACATTTGCTGGTGTTGTCCCAGCAGGTACTATATCTATTGGCGACACAGGCAAGGAACGAACTATTACGAATGTAGCCGCTGGACGTATTGATTCTGACTCTATAGATGCAGTCAATGGTTCTCAGTTGCATGCAGCTATTGATGAAATCAATACTAATGGAATCAACATCAAAACAAACAAAGATGCCATTGATGAGTTGCATACATATGTAGCCACTAATGCAGATGCGATTGTCGAAACCCAAAAACAAGTGCGAACCAATACAGCAGACATTCGTTCTAATACCGCATTAATTAATGAGAACCATCAATCCATCACAAATGTTAGTGCACAAGTAAATACATTACGAGACATCCAAAACGCTCACACAGGCGATATTTCAGCGTTAAAACAATTGTCTATGAACCATGAAAACCGAATTATTACTTTGGAAAATCAAAGTCAACAAATGTTTGGTAACTTCGATAATAAAATCAATCAATTAGAACGTGGCACAAACAAAGCGATTGCATCTGTATCTGCCTTGAGTGCATTACATTGGGATGGTTTCGATGTGAACAACAAACTGTCTTTTAGTGCTGGCTTCGGTCATTACAAAAATGCAAACGCTGGTGCATTGGGTGCGTTCTACGCTCCGAATGAAAATGTAATGTTCTACGTTGGACAATCTTTTGGCTCTGCCAAGGTGACTAATGCATCTGTTAACTTTAAAGTTGGTAAAACAACGAATGTTAAACGAGATGAGTTAAAAGACTTAAAAGAGCGTGTAGAAATGCTAGAAAATCTATTAAGTAAATAATAATAAATGGGGCGGTTCTTCCGCCCCAAATTATTGGAGGAATATATGAAAACACATGTAAGAATTAATGGTATCGTCATTGAAGAAGATTACAAAAAGTTTGAAGAAACATCGGTGTTACTGTCAAAATTGCAAAAGGTGTTAGAAGACGACACTTTTAAAGATATTGAAGATGTCAAAACATATCTCGCACGACTCAAAGTAGACATTGGAACACGATACCAAGAGCGATATACAATGTTACGAGGTATGTTAAAAGACCGAAATTTAAGTGTCAGCAAGGCTGCATCAAGAATTGGGATGAGTCTCACAAATATGTCTTTGAAATTGAACGGTCACAGAGCATTTACTGAAAAGGATAAAGATAGTATCCTGCGACTACTTGGCTTCAGTTATGACGAAGAAATCGCAAAAATGTTATTTGAGGAAGACTATGAAGATTGATTTATACCACAACGATTGTCGAAACATATTACAATCAATAGAAACCCAACTGCAAGAAGAAAGCAAGCCGTACATCATCGTGTCAGACCCTCCGTTCAACATTGGGTATCATTACGACAAATACCACGATAAAATGGATGATGATGCATACCGATATATGTTATCTATGGTATTTTCTCCATCGCATCCATCCGTGGTTATTCACTATCCAGAACAGTTGTATCAGCTTGCGATTGATATTGACATGCCACCAACTCGTGTAGTATCATGGGTATATAACACAAACAATCGCAAGCAACATCGTGATATTGCGTTCTTTGGTGTAATGCCTGATTTCAAGCAAGTGTTACAACCGTACAAAAACCCAAATGATAAACGAATTAAACAGCTAATAGCAAATGGTTCTAAAGGCACACCGATTTACGATTGGTGGAATATTAATATCGTTAAGAATACCTCAGCAGAAAAAACTGTGCATCCATGTCAGATGCCATTACAAGTAATGAAAAACATCGTAGGTATTCTGCCACAGGAATATACTATTGTTGACCCATTTATGGGTTCTGGTACAACAGGTGTTGCAGCCGTTGAGTTGGGTCGAGATTTCATTGGTATTGAGTTAGACCCATTATACTTCGATGTTGCCAAGCAACGGATTTTAAATACACAGGAGGAAACAAATGACAACTGAGCAAGCGTTACAACATTACGCAGACTATGGTGTTGACGGTTTGTCTATCGAAGATATGGACTTAGTATGTATTCATTGGTTGGAAAACCCAAACCAATATATTACTGAAATTGTTGAAAACATTGTGTTTTGTTCTTTTGGCAACTATGAGTTGGTTAAAGAAAAAGAAGTCTTTGGTGGCGAACACTTAGTTCATAAAGAGATTTATCACAATGTTCAAACAAATAAATACCATTGTTTGCAATTCTCAGAAGACATTCACACCATCGAAAGATTTGATTTTGAGTGGTATGAAGTGTACCCAGAACTTACAACTATTACTGAGTATCGCAGAAAGCAGGTGTAACAATGTTTGTGTATGGAGACTTAATTACCGACCGACACAACTATAAGGATGCAATACGAAATATATATATGTTTGTTCAAAACATCTGCATCGACCCAAAGTATTGCATTTGTTACGACATCCGCCGTAACGAATTAGTGTTCAAAAACATACATGACTTGGTATCTCGCAAGAAGTATCTCAGCAATAAACCATTAGAAATTGACTTATATAATATTGCTAATGGAAGTGTGCGATTTCAACTACAGACTTACATTAAAGAGCAACAAGAGATTGCCAAACAAAAGTTTGTATTCTTGAGGAACACATTTGACCGAGGTATCACCCTTAGAGTCAATGGTTGTCAATATAGACCAACAGGCGTATATTTCCGACCGAATAACCATGTGTATTGGCAAGACATGATTGTATTCACAGGCTATAGACAAGTCGGTCATACAGACGATATTCAGTTGTCAACATTATTGCCGAATTGCTTATATTTACAAAAACTTGTGGAGATAGACTAATGTATAGACTTGAGTGGCAAGATACACGAACATACGAAATGAAACACCATGGTTTATTTGAGACCGAAGCTGATGCGTTGCAAGCAATTAAAGAATGGTGGCATCACAATGGCTTTACACCACCATATTACCGCATCATGCATAATCCATTGGGTATCACGGTTGACTATGGGTCACACTATTGTTTTTATCATATAACACAGGAGAAATAACACATGGCAGAACTAATGGATGCTTACCAACGTACACACGAAACGATGGGAACATTGGCAAAGAATGTTGGCAAAAATAACGAGGTATTACAAACCACGACCCTCCAGCTAGGAGAGTACTCTAGTACCATAGATGAACACCACAAACAAATCGAGGTGCTTTCCACATCACTACAAACGCAACAAGAACAACTCAAGAAAGTCGCAGAAACATTTAAAGCACAACAATCACTATTTGAGCAAATAAATAGTATTACCGACAAATTGTCGACAGTTGTAAAGTATCAACAAGAGCGACTCGATAGTCTTTCATCCGATGTTATCTTGTTAAGAGCCGAAATGGTTAAAATGTATAAACGTATCTTTTGGTATTTAATTGCGGTCATTGTAATCACAGGTGGCACGTTTATATATGGTTTAACACAAATGCATTAACAGGAGGTCTTAATGAACTTAATACAGAAGATAAAAACCAAATGCTTACAGATGGAAGCTAAAGTTAAGCAGCGAACTCATGCCATTGATTTACTTGTTAGCGGTCAAACCGCAGCTAACCAACGGTCGTTATCAAACACACGAAGTATCAGAGAGTTGCAAAAAACGCTAGATGATACCATCCTGATTATTCGAGATACGAATATTGATAATAGACTGAAGTTTCGTGCGATTAACTGTGAAGTACAGAAAAACAAGCGTTCTGTCTTATGGCTTAAAGCATGGTGTTTTGGTCTTACGATTTTCAACATTATAATGGCAACATGGTTTACACTCAAAATGTTTTAACGGAGGTCTTTTATGCATGTAGAACTACAGAATTACACACCACTCAATACAGCGACTCATGCTATGGGTCAATGTTATGGTAAGGAGCTAACCGAGGATGCACTAGTGAGAGCCATCAAAAGTGGACATTTGTCACTATTGGAACATACCCTTGTAACATTTGATATTGAAATGTCACAGAAATGCCTTGCACAAATCACACGACACAGACACTTGTCTTTTACTGTGAAATCTACACGAGGAACAGACTTTGGCGATGCCACATGGTTTGATTCCACAGAACACCCAGAGATTACAGACGACATGGGTCAACTCATGAATAAATTAATTGAGAACCAAATCTTAGAATACCGCCGTTTGGTTGATGCAGGCGTTCCATACCAAGTTGCATCCTATGTGTTACCATTAGCAACCAACGTGACAATGACTGTGAGCGGTTCTTTGCGTACATGGATGGAGTACTTGCCAAAGCGTCTCTGCAAGAGAGCATCCATGGAACACCAACAAGTGGCACGAGCGATTTTTGAACGCTTGAATTACTTGTATCCATCTTTGGTGAATTTACAAACGCTTGGGATGTGTGAGTCCTGCAAAGAGGTATCTTGCGACTTTACAACACATAAAAAGAAACCAAAGACACCTGTCCGCAAGGAGCTAGAAAATGGAAACAATTAAAGATGGTACAATCGTGGAGTTTTTAAACGATAAAGACCAAAAATTGGTCGGTGAAATCAAGCTGTATAATCCGACAGATGATTTCTATTTGGTGCAAGCCGAAATTAACGGTCATGTTTGGTATATACCGTCTAAACGCATTATTAAACAATGGAGTTAAACATATGAAACTATTGACTGCTATTATAGGTGCAATCCTTGCGGTTGCAATCGTTGTCCTTGGTATTATCACAAAATTATCATGGATTGCTGTTTCGATTGCGTTCGTTCTAGCACTTATTGGTATCGCAGGCGTAACTATGGCGATGGCATGGACTGTTCTTTGGTTCACACTAAAGATTACACTTGCGTTTATCATTTGTTTGTTGGTTGTTGGTTTAATAGGTATGGGGGAGAATAACAATGGATAAAGTCTATAATATTACTTATAGTGGCACATTCTATGGTGAAGCACGGATTACCGCTTCTAGTGAAGAAGAAGCCTACGAGATTGCATCTGATTTAACCGACTGTTTCGACATCAATACAACCATTTGCCAATACGATGTTGATGGTCAAGTCGAAGAAGTGACGATTTCTTACATCGAAGAAGAAGAACCAGATTACGAGGAAGACTATGAAGAAGATTTGTAAGTTTTTTAATAGAGACAACAAATTGTCTAATAATGAACACGAGTTATCCATTGGGGATGTATTCCTTTGGGAAGACAAACCTGTATTAATATATAAAGAAACACTCAAGACATATCGTGTAATCTATATGGTGGCAGGTGATTGTTTCTCGACATCAACGATACAAAAGAGAGACATCCTTGGTCGATACATTACACTTTACGAGCATACCAATCTGAATTTGTTATTAATAACACTCAAAGAAAGGATGCATAAGTACAATGTTTGACATCAAAAATATGTTTAATCTTGTGTCAGCCAATGGTTTTACATATGATTATACCGATAAACAATTCTCAATCGTTATCAACAAAGAAATCGCATATGATGAATACGCAACACTTACAATTATGTACGCAGCATTTGTTATACGATTGAAAGATGGTCGAGTTGTATATGAATGTTCTTGGGAAGACCACCCAGATGGTATTATCGACCACGAATATAATGTTTATACCATATGTGAAATCAATCAAATAGACCAGTTCTTGGAACAATTTTATTGTACATTACAACAGGAGGTCAACGCTAATGGATAAACATACGCCAACAGTCGGAGATATGTATATTGATGATTGTGGATATACAATCATTATCTTTCGTATAGATACGGATGGAGAACTTTATGTAATGTATGACGATGGCTCTTTTGACTCAATCTATGCCATTACAGATGAGTATACATATATTGGTCACTATGATGTAAAACAACTGTTTACAGCCATGGAAGATGCCAAGAGGAAATACCTGGACATCGACAAACAAGTGTTAGCCGCAGTACAATACATGAACAAGCATGTGTTTGACCGAGATAAGAACGCTCGTTTGATTGGTTGCGACATGCGTGTGGATAAAGATATTGACACGGTATTTATTCAAGTGTATTCACACATCGGAGCAGGTTATCAATGGGTATCTATAGCTGATGTAATGAACAAATACACGTTAAAACAATAATAAAATAAAAAAGTCGAAATTTTGTAAAAAAGTTGTTGACACGAAAAACCCCAACTGATATAATGTAATCAACAGGTAAGGAAAACACCTGTTAGACATTAAACAGTCTGGGGTTTTATTATTAACGAAAGGTAGGAAACATTATATGAACCCAAGAAATGAAATCAGAAGAAATTGCGATGAACGAGTTCGGACAATCAAACAGTCAACTCAAGACGGCATCCGCTTGACACCGCAAGAACAACAATCGGCAAGAACATTAATTGGTAACGCCATTAAATGGGATTGCGATAGTGCAGCATTTGCCTTGAGTGTAGCTTTGGAAGAAAACTTGGTGGTGGTCTAACGTGCAACCAACAGAAAAAGAGCTAAAAAGAATAACCAAGTCAATTAAAGCTGGTCGCAAGTTATTAAAACGGGCACAACAGCCAAAGAAGACCAAAGAACAATTACAAGAATTATGGCAAGAACAAGCCAAATTATTACACGACCCATACTGTGCATGGTATTGTGCAATGGTGCGTGACATTATTAGAAATGAATTAAATGAACAGGAGAAATAATCATGCTATTTAAGTTATCTTTAGATACAAATACAACATTCGTTAAAACTTTTACATTCGATGCGAAGCAATCTAAGATTATCATTTTGGACAACGAATTGTCAAACATGACAATTAACGTACCTGTATCTGAAATTGATGCAGTTATGTTGTCTAAAATGTTTAACACCTTGACTCATCAGCTTATGGAAGATGCTGTTGCAACAGGCAAGGGTTATGTATACATTAATCTACGAGCATTTATCTCTAACTATGAAGCAGCATTGGTTCAAAACCGTGGTTCTAAAGCGACTCAACGTAAAACATTTGAGTTATAATCGGAGGTGGAATCTATGTCTAAATTACCAGAATTTCTACAGGGGAAATCTTGTTTTGACGGCAGACCTCACCCAGCAGTACCACATGATTTTCTTATTGGGTTTTATAAGCGAGAAGCCGAACGAAGAAAACATATGAAACAATGCGATTGTTGTGACCGTTGGTTTATACCCAAAAGTCACAATCAACGGTTTTGTACAACAACGTGTAAACAAAAATATTACAGTCGGTTATACGCCGAGCAAAGACAACAAGAAATTGATAACGAATAAAAAACGGAGGTTGGAATGAATAATAAAGACATCTTAGTAAATTCTATGGCAGGTTATCCGCTTACGTTATATATTGACCGCATGGCAGATAACATCAATTCTCACAAAGAAGATAATGTGGTTTTAAACCATTTACGATACTCAATGTATCAAGAGATTTTAAATGCTGTTGGTGAACATACGTTATCTTTTGAAGCATTGCAACAACAGGTTGTCGAGTGGAAACAAATCAAGACAATCAAAGACATCATTTTGTTATTGCCAAATGCAGATACTGACCGATTAACAAAAGAAGACTTGAAGTGCGTTAAGCAAGTAATCAAGGAATTAGACCAAGCGGTGACACTGGTTAAGAAACAGCTACAGGGCGTATGCGACAAGTGCTTAACGCTTGCTGATAAACATGAGAAACCACAAGAAAGGCAGGAGGAATAACCTTGGAAGTAACGTACTTAAGATTAGACCCTGTACAGCCTGAGATAGATATTTTCGATGAATATATGTCTCAACAAATCATCTATAGCAGTATCAATCAATATGGTGCAGATGTTATCATACCAAAGACATTACCCATGAGACTCCATGGTATTACTTTAGGTCGCAATCAGTTCTGGTCTGATAATGTGCCAGATTTAATTGTAACAACCGTGCAACCAAGCTGGTCTAATGGACAACCAAGTGTTTCTGTTAAGTTTGACTCAGATAACTTGTTGGCGATATTAAAGTTATGTGATACAATATACTTACGAGACGGCTATCGACTGGAGGTTAGAAAAGATAAAGTTTTATTGCATCAAGGATTACTCACTAATATGTATTTTCTTGATGGCACTCAAGAATACACGGTAGAGCAATTTGAGACTCTAGGGAACATATTACAAAATGCAAGACAAACCATTATCAACACATATGAATATCAATTAATTCGTGCATTTGAGCATAAAAACACAATTTTTAAGTTGAAAGTTTAATTCAATAGCAGGAGGAAAAACCATTGAAACGCAAACAATTATTAAAACAAATCGACAAAACAGTTGAAAACATCTACAGCTATATTGGGGATGTACACAAGCAAATGTATTCTGTATATTCTGTAACGTTGCCACAAGGTCACATGATTGTGTATACTCATAATATGTCTTTATTCGGTGAGCAACGACCGTATACAAACTTAATGTTTATTCGTAATAGTGGTGAACTTACAAGATATGCATATGGACTCTCGTTCTTAACTTTAGAAGACCAAGTGATGTATGATACCGAGCAAGTTGACGACTTGGATGCAGAGCTTCAGTTCTTAAAATTGTTTGAAACCCATTTAGAACAGGAGATTGATTAACTTGGACACACAACAACTACATAAAACAATCGAAGAACAGAACCAAGTGATTGTCGCCAAAGACAGTTATATTGAGCAGTTACAACGCAAGTTAGAAAAAACAACAGACGAGTTATGTTCTGCCAGATGGGAGATTTCATGTCAAAAGTTTGATAAAAAATGGGCGAGTGCAGCAATTCGACAAAAAGCAGTTCATGTCATTGGTGGCTTTGAGTATGGCACTCGGTATATGCCAATGGAACTAGTTGTTATAACTGTTATTGTGACAATTTTACTGACTTTTGCCGTGACACGACAAGCATTTCTATAACACAGGAGGTATTCTAATGCATAAAATCACCTTTAGACAAGCCAATAAACAAACCCAAGAATTATATACAAAAGAAGACCCTATGTATTTTCTACAGTTATTGGCTTTTGCAGACATTGAATATCTACTGGTAGAGAAACAGGAGGATTACTAATGGGCATATACAACGAGTTTTATGTGTTTGCAAACAATAGAGTCATTCCTGTGGCACACTTTAGCATCTACAACAGAAATGTCGGAGGGTTTTTCAGAGATAATCTCCGTAATTTTCAACCAAACGAGGAATACATTATTGATGGCTCTTTGGTTTCACGTTTGTTGGAGTCTCACGAAGATGGAACATTAACTCGCAGTCCATTATCTAACCCAAGAGACCCATTAATATTCCATGACCAAGTAGAGCAGTTATGTCAGATTAAGAAATGTATTAATGATGGATATAAAATAATATATACTCAAATTGACTAACAGGAGAAAACATATGAAAACATTAGACATTATCGAAGAAAATCTAACAAAAGATGAGTTTATTTCATTCTTAAAAGGAACAATCATTAAGTTTGCCATTCAAGGACAAAACTTTGGTTGTGCCATGAATATCAAACGTCATGCAGATAAGCTGGTGGAAGTTTTGGAGCAACAACGGATGGAAACCCAAGAACAGCCAACGTATCCACATCAGATTAAATCTTTTGATTATACGCAAGAACAGCCAACGGTTGACCCAGATGAACCACAGGAGCAACCAAAGTCTAAGTTTAATATTGGCGACCGTGTAATCGTAAAATATAACGACTTTACAGGCACTATTGTTCGCTTACCAATGAGTGGTGTTGACTTCTCAGAGGGTTATGTCGTACAACTAGATAATGCAACCAATGGCTTTGAATGTAATGTTGAACACGATGGTGTTGATTGCTACGGCGGATGGTTTGCCACAGATAAAAACTTGGAATTAATTCATGGAGTTGCTCTACAAGCAGACAAATGGTATCATACTACAGACTTTACTGTGGATGAATTATCAGCGTTATTACCAAGTGGTACTAAAGTTGAAGTCGAAGCAGAAGTGTTGTATGCCAATATTGAAACAACTCCTCCGACAAAAACAAAACAAGTTACAGTTGAAAGTGTGACTACATCTGCTTTTGAAGAAAAAGTATTTATTGCAGCAGTCCATGACAACTTTTACAAAGAGTGGTTTAAAATCGTGCAGGAGGTCTAAATGAATATATATCGCATCCATGCCGATTACAGTAGTGGCAGACGAACAATCACATACAAGTCAACAAAGACTTTGCAAGAGCTAAAGACAAGCTTATTATCTGACACTTTTGTAGGTCAAGTATGTTATCTGTTTGACAACGAACGGGAAGAATCAATAGATGCATTTGCGTTAAATCTCTCTAGGGCAAATGCCATTACAATTTACTTGGTGAAAACCGATGAACCAATAGGAGATAATTAATGAAAACCAAAAACGACTCTATGGGAACATTAAAATTAAAACTGGAAGTGACACCACAGAACATCGAATATTTAAAGTCATTGTTTTTAAAGCCTGAATCTCAGGTTTCAAATTTCATTCCGACTGGCACGATGTTGTTCAATGGGAAGTCTGTGGATGAATCTGTGGAAGATTTACCGACTGTTACTACGCTAAATACTAAATACGGCTATCTCAGAGATGGCGATACAGCTATTGCACGGTCTAATGATAAACATGTTTATATCGGCGTAGTCACTAGATTTACAGAAAAGACGATATATGTAAAAAATACAATCTATGTTTTTGTCAACGAGTCAACGAATAATATTGGTGTATCATGTCTACAGAACTATGAATTTCCCATCCAAGAGTTATGTGGCATAACCAAAAACCAATGACCTAAATCCAAAAAATTAAAAACCAAAAAATAAAAAACAAGATTTCAAAAAATAAAACCCAAGAAAAACACATTGGTTATTGACAACACAAACCGTCTTGTGTTATTCTATAAATGACAACAGATGAGTGCATGTATACACCAACATTGTGTGATGCATCCCAAACACAGCACACAGGTAATCATACCACCATTTTAAATACAGCTAACATTTATGCGTGTACTACCTGTTGTCTATTATAAATACCACAGCATAAAAATCATGGCGAACACCTGCATGAAACAATCGTGCATCCGCAGCATATATTGCTTATACATTATACGTTCGTTATGTGTCCACGTTTTATGCGGTGGTATTTTTTTATTTATATATATCGTGGTATTAAACAAACGTATATATGTGTCGATGATATATGTGTTTATCTATTGGTGTGTATTATGGTGTGTTCATGGGGTATTCTATTGACGAACCACGGATGCTGCCTAAGAGAAAAACAACCGAACATTTGTTTGTTTTTAATCTTCCATGATACCACGTGGCAATACCCATGATTGAACATATGTTCATACGACCACATCATCTCATGAAATTCATTTATTTGCATTGTACGGTGGTTTTCACATATGTGGTATACAAATATACCACCGTGGATATAAACACACCGTATAAACGATTTAAATCAATTCTGCGGTGGTTTTTATTGTTTATATATATGATATTGTCCACGGATTTTTACATTTGTATATATTTATATGTATATGTCCACGGTATTTTATATATGTATATATACATATATATCTCACCCCTATTTTTATACATATATACGCTCATATATTAATACATATGTGTGTTTTTTCAAGGCATTACATATTGACCGCCCATGTGCTCGCCACGACCTGCGAGACCGCCTGCAACCAGCGAACATTTGTTCACTTTAATATATTCAAAATTTTCCATCTAATCGAAAACTTTAGTATACTAAAGGTCGAAAATTTTCGATGTGCAGTATATCGAAAATCCTGCAACTAATCGAATTTTTTCAATCAGTTCGAATACTTTAGATGATTAAAGCGTGAAAACTTTCGATATAGTCTCATGCAATTCGATTGTATTCAATCATATGAGCGTTTGAACATATGAACATTCGTTCATGTGTTGTCATCTGAACAGTTGTTCATATGAACAGACATTCATGTAACGATACATGAACATATGAGCACATATTCATATGACGGCGTAAAATTCAGTTGTACACAATAGAATTGTATGGATAAATCCTGCGGAGTGCGGTTATCCGCCATAGCTTAAAGTTATGACTATCCATAGATTTTTTCTATTATGCAGATTGCCCCTCTAGGTGTATAATGAGTGTAACGAAAGATGATAAATGTCTTTCGTAGGTCTTTTATAATTTTATATTGAAAGGGGTAAAACTCATGAAAGAATTTTCTAGTTTATCAAAATTAGTTGACTACCTAGAGGAACACAGATATTTATTAAAAAAGCCTTATTTGATTGAGATTGAATATAGTAAATCTAATTGGTCTAAAGTGTATCCATTGAATGAGCGTATCTATCAAACCACCACAATTTGTGATTATTTTGATGGCGAAAAACATTCAAGCCTAATCGGTAGTACAAAAAGCGGTAGTGAATACATGGTAAACTTAAGCCAATATAATTGGCGAGTTGCCAAAATCATACTACACGATGAAAAGCCACTCAGATAAACACTAACGGCGGTACTTATGTACCGCCAACGCTTTAAGCACTTAATAATAACGGAGGATGATCAACTTATGTTTTATTTTATCGTTGAACAAGAATATATTAAGGCGCTACTTGATAACGTAGATGAAGATTATAAAAAAGACTTAGAAGAGGGACTAGAAGACCTATAAACCATTGGCGGTATACTTAAGGTATACCGCCTTTTGTTTTACCATCGTATTCTCAATTAGATACTACAAATGAGAAAAGCCAGCGTATTTGATAATTGTTCTCAAATAAAAGTTGCGTTATTTGAGTTATACGGCAGTTTTCAGATGTTCCGTTTATGATTGTACATAAAACACCTAAACGAGCATACAAGCGAAAATACACGATTTTATGATATATGACTTTTTGCGTGTTTTTGCGTTTGTTTGTTTTTATGTACAAAACATATGAATGTGTACGCCTATAGAAGACATCACAATATACCGCAGCTTAAATGAGAAATATTCTCAATACGGTAAATCCTGCGAGATACCACAATTAAATTGCATACAACCGATTATAACATATGAATAATTGAACATACTTTCATGTGTTCAATAAATGAATACATGAGCATATATTCATATGTTTTCAAATGAATGTATGTTCATATGAAAACTTATTCATATAACCGATGTGTGAACATATGAACATATATTCAGATGAAAAACCGTTGCGTGAAATTCGATTGCATACAACCATATTGCACGACCACCGCCTGCGTAAACCATATCGAAAATTTTAGCTATTAGTCAATAATGATTATATTTGTTAATAACATATAGAAAACATTCGATATACAACGGTGTCTATTGTAGACAAACAAATTCATAACTTATGTATGCATACAAAAGATACCACCGTCATTCTCATTTAGACAATACCTCTAGAATTGATTTATTTGCGTTGTACGGCGTTTTTGACTTTTTGCATACAATCATAAGGCGGAGACTTTAGACAGACCTTAGAACGCAAATATTTAAACGTTTTATTGAGAGACATTCTCATTTACGCTTGGTTTTTGCTAAAATTTGACAAATTCGTGTTTTTGTGGTATTTATATATATCTATTGTATAGCGGTATTCAATGGTGTACCGCCATAGCTTAAAACTATGGCAACCATAGATAAAAACTATTGTACATTGCACCTACTAAGCGGTACAATAAGACCATAGAAAAGGTTATATATTTAATCGAAAGGGTGTAGCCTATGGAATTATCTATGATTTTAAAAAATGTTTTGGCTATGGTGTTTACTGTGGCTATGGTGTACGGTATGAATAGAGTATATACCGTATTGGAACGAATGAAAGGGCAAAAATTATGTTAGTACAAAATATGTTAAGTAGTAAGGGTAACACGGTTCCCAATCAATTTATTATTAATATCTGTTTAAATCTAACAGCTTTTCAAAGTTATAATACTTTGATTGCCGTATATGATAGTAAAAATGATGTAATGTATCAAGATAGAGAAAAATATTCTCATACCACATCTAAATACTTAAATAGATTTATTCGAAAATTTTCGCCGTTACACATTGAAAAAGTAAATAATGAAGAATTATATATGATTATTGAAAGAGGTTAAAATGAAAACAATTACAAAAACAGAAACAAAGACAATTAATATATATGAATATAATGAATTATCTATTGATGTACAAAATAAAATAAAGAAAAATATGCTTGATAATATCATTCATAATGGAATGATTGACGAACTTATTGATATGATATTATTATCTAATGTACAAGAAAAAGAATATAATATTACTACTCATTATCAATGTCTTTATAAATATAGCTATTATGGTGATGCTTTAGAAATGTTTATAAACGATAATAAAAAATTATCATTGCTTATTCGTTTTGTTTTACCTAATGCAGACATAAACGGCGAAAACGTAAAATATCAAATATTTGATGTTAACGGCTTTAAGTTAGAGAATTATCTTTTATTATCTGATAGCGAATGTTTACAACTTGCGAACGAATGGAGAAAATTACAACAAAGTTTTTATGATTTTGATAAAGATATAGAATTAATTATAGAACATTATCATAATAACCATAATGACTTATTAGATACAAAGGAATTAATAAATTATTGTAGTCAATACTATTTTACTATTGACGGTGAAGATATCGGACTTATTACAGAAATTAACGGTTAAAGAGGTACAACATGGAATTTATAACATTGTTACAATATGCACGACAATATAAAAACGAGTTAGGAACACTTGATGGATTGCATGATTTTCTTGAGTGTATCAACGAATTTTCAGAATATGAAATGGATATGCTTGACATTTTAAGTCAAGATTTGAATATTGACGAGTCAAGCGAATATATTAAAAATGGTGATTGTTGGTATTATACAGATATTTATAATTATATAGACTTATATTTTTATGAAAGTGGTTTATATGGTGATTTACCGTATTGGATATCGATTGACTATGAAAAAACATTTAGAAATATTTGTTGTGAATCATGTGTTGCATACACAGATATGTATAGTCCATTTGTAGTTTATTGTTAGGGGTGAAAATATGAAAACAAAAGATAATATACATAAGATTATAAACCTAAATGCATTTATATTTGATATGTCAAAAGATTATGAAATTATCACATATGCAGAAAGTTATATGTTTTATAGCTATGTAGAATACGATAAAATACATACGTTATTATATCATGACTACGATATACATATATTTGTGCAAGGTAATAATTATTGTTTTATTACTGTTAAGGGAACACATAAGGAATACAACAATTTGAATGACTTTATAAAGTCTCTCAATAGATATCTTGATTTGCTATATTATCTTGATGAGTTATATCTATAGTTGCTTATCAATCGAAAGGGGAACATATTTATATGGCTTTAGTTTTATTAAGTTTAATTATCGTGTTTATTCAACGCACGAAAAACAATCAAACATTATAACATAAGAATTTTTTAACCACGGTTATACCGTTTGTGTTTAACCGTGGAATATAATCATAAGTGATCACATCGGAGGGAACACATGAAAACAGTAGAAAACATAAAAGTGTATTATGGTTTAAAGTGGGTAGAGTTTAAACCTATCACAATAGAAAAACGCAACCGATTATATAACAATGGTACACTATATAAAATAGATAACGCTATCACTTATTATCCATGTGATAGCGAAGGCAAAGAGTTTTATATCTTACTTGATAAAAATAATCGTGTTTTACGGCGGTATTATATCAAGTTTGATTTATATAAAGTTAAATTACAGAATAATCAAGGGCAATTTTTGATTTATGAAAACGAGCATATTTATAGTTATACACATCAAAGATATTTACTACCTATTAACTTATATAAAGGTGTTCAGATTATGATTGACGGCGAACGGCTCGCCGTTGCAAGTAGTTATATCGTATAAACGAAAGGAATAAAAAGAGGTAATATAATAATGTTTACTATCAAAAACGAATACACGAAAAAAGCTATATTGAACGTAGTATCTAATTATGCTACAAGTGGCAAGCCTACAAAAGATAAAGGTAAATTATTAAATTTCTTACGAGATGCCGAGTGTTACGGTTATAACCCTAGTAGGGTAAAAGAGGAACACGAAAATACTATGAATTATCGTGCTTATGTTATATCTGAAATTGTGTTTATCAATGAAAGGATTTTAGACAAAGCGGATAAATGGAGATGGTTGCCGTTCCTTGAACATGAATTATACACGGTTTACAAAAACACTCTAAATGAATTATAGTTTATACGGCGGTATCCTTATAGATACCGCTTTTTCTTGCGTGTACACCTTAAGCAGCAATTCTCAATTAGAAATCCTAAATGAGAACACCAGCGTAGGCATCCATATATTTTGAGAACATTTCTCAATAAAACATTCGTTATTTTACGCTATAGGGTGCGTGTAAAAACATTCGCTTATGATTGTATGTAAAACATATAAAACGCCTTAGAAAGCAAATATAGCGTTTTTAGACCATATGTATTTTGGCAGTCTCATAACGTATATATCCATGGTGTACATCGATTATGCAATAAATCACGCTCATGATGTGGCAACTATTAATAATAATTCTAATGAGTTATGGGAATGTTCAAAAGAATATTTATATTTTCACATGATTGATTTAATTACTGCCCATAATGATATTGTTGATTATTGGGAATGTTAAGAAAAGGGGTTATTAAAATGAAAACATATACATATAATGCATTATTTGACTTTTTACAAAGAAATCTACATTTAATTGATAACATTAAATGTACATCAGTAAAATTCCTATATTTTAACGATATGGAAGGATGGAACTATTTAATTAGATTTAAAATTATTAGTAAAAAAGGCTATAAAAATAAGTTAATAGCTATACATACAAATAGCACATATTTGGATAGCCTTGATACTGTAAATAAAGATACCGTGCAAAGTCTTGTTGAATGTTATATGTAAACAATAACAAGCGGTACAGATCATTTCTGTACCGCTTATATTTATATTCAATATATAAACAACCATTCATACAAACATAACATATGAACGTATGTTCATATGCTACACATAACGCAGGCGTTATCAATACGCACGACTAAATGAGAATAAACGATTGATTTATTTGAGTTATACGGTGCGTTTAATCTCGTTCGAATATAAACATATGCAACGAATACAAATGAGCATACAACGGTAAATATATCTGTTATATACAATCGTTGTATATCGTTGTATTTTTATTTGTTTTATACATATGTATTACTCATGTATGTAACAGATGTATAAACGTATTGTATTGTGATGTGGTTGTACTTTGGTAGTGTACGTAGGGTGTACAATGGCATTGACTTAGGCGAGTGATACTACAGAATTTTGAACCCTTATTGATGTACCCAAATAAAAAACATTGTGTAAAATACAATTTTACAACCACCGCCAGCCAAGACCAATATTAAACATTACTTAAAATCATAGGTATAATGCATATAGTGCATACATGAGTATCTACTCATATGTTACCCAACTGTAAACCGTTAGTTGATACATGAACGAATACTCTATGTACAAACATATATATCGATAGTTTTCAATATATGACATCTACATATTGAGAATACAAGTGATAATGAATGTAAGCAATTAGATATTCTATTACATTGATACTATTCGATTGATTGACTAACCCTAGTATGGTGCATATGTGAACATATGTTCATATGAACCAATGAGACACCCCTAAGCGTATCGAAAATTTTCAATATCCAAAAGGGAGAACCATTCTCAGCTGGGGGCGGTATAATCATAACAAACCCAAGAGCATACCTAAGTCCACACATAAGAAACATACCCCAGTACAAACAATGGCTATATACAAAACACACCATACAATGGTCTACAAACCCATGTTTTATCTATGGTTTCATACATTTAAACACATAACATATGTAGAAAACAATCGCAAATACTATCGATAAAACAATCGTTTCAATAGATTGTCTAAGATATGAAACATCATATGGAACAATCGTATTTTCCAATTTGAGTTGTCTATCGAATATACAATCGTTTAAAATTTTTGTAGAAATTTTTAGGGTTGCATACAAGGTAACTTATGATTTTCTATAATATGTAAACCCTAGTATGATGATTATGTTTTTTGATGTATGTTTTCCTAGTATAGCGTTATTATAAGTTTGTGACATGGTACTAGGGAGATGCAATACTAGGACTGTGTATCGTTTGGACAATATTTTTCAACATAGTTAATCACCATCATAGGATGGTGATTGCTTTATTTTTAGTCAGACTAACTACAGGCCGCAGCCAAACTATTTTCCATCCAAAATCACGACCCTAGTGTTGTGCTTGTGAAAATTCATCACGATACTATGGTTGTGTTTACCAACGTACATTCGTTCGATTTTATCCCATGTGGGTCAGATGCCGTCCAACCCAAGCACTACCATAGGAGTGTGACACCAGCCTAGTACCATGCGAGTTAAAAATCCTGTATCGCATTTTATAGATTTAAGACTTATGGGGCATTTTTTACTCATAAACTGGAAAAAATTTTTTCAAGTCTTGAAACACAGATATTTACTGAGCTGAGTGGCATTTTTGAGGGGTAAATTTTACCATGTAAAATAAAATATTTATCCAATTTTAAGAAAAAAGTGTTACAAAAATCAAATGTTTTACCCTATAAGTAGAGAGAGTTTTAACTTATGGTTTGAAAGCAAGTGCGTTCTTGAAAGAGTTTTAAGAAACAGCTTTTGAAAAAGGTTTTACCCCAAACTTAAGAAACCGACTTGAAAGACATTCCGTAAGGAATATTGCGAAGCAATCTATAAGGAATACTCTAAAGAATACATAAGTATTAAACCTATAAGATTGTCTTCGACAATAAACACTAACGTGTTTGCCTTATAGTCAGATATTGTGTTTGAGACCAAACCTGTTAACATACGTGTGAGACTACAAATGAAACATACAGATGTAACCCAAGAAACACAAAAAGGGCATACATAAGAATATATCCTAAGATATAAACCTATGTATGCCCTTTAAAAGACTTTGTGATTAATACTCTGGGAACTCAGCAATAAATCGCAATCCAAGGTAGACAAAAATTGCACAAATTGCAAAAGCCAACCAAGAGTCACCAAACTTGACAGTTCCGTCAGCGATATTGCTTACGGTGGATGCTCCATACATGCCAGCGACAACAATATACAGAATACCTGCGGTGCGTGGAGATGTTACCCATCCGACAACCAATGCAATCGCAAGACTAACTGCGGTAACCAATAGTAATAATAAAATAATTGCAATCATAAGTGATTCCTCCTGTTATAAAGCCATAATGGCATACACTTTAGTATTTAATTCCTCTGTTGTGATACCAATGTATCGCATTGTGATTGCTTCCGAGGAATGATTAAAGACTTGCATAAGGTACGCAATCGGTACACCTTTGCGATACGCATGGTATCCAAATGTTTTACGCATCGAGTGCGTACCGATGTTATCTAAACCACATTTCACGGATGCAGCTTTGATTTTCCTCCACGCTTGTACGGTCGAGATATGTCCGTCACCAGAGCGACTTGGAAATAACCAATGCTTGCATCGGCTTGCGTATTCGCATAACAATGCGTAGACCTCTTTAGATAACATAAACCGTTTGAACTTACCTGTCTTTTGTTCATACAATTCCATCTCTGGTTTAACATCATCGACTGTGAGACCGACAAGGTCGCTGATGCGGAGACCAGAGTTAATGCCAAGAGTGAACAACATTTTATCTCGGTCATTCCCTAGTGCTTGTTTCATTTCTTGGACTTTTGATAGATTTCTAATTGGTTCTGTTGTATTAGCCATGATATGTTTCCTCCTGTGTGTTTCCATGATTTCTACTTATATGATACATTACAGGATATATTATGTCAACAACTTTTTGAAATATTTTTGGAGAATTTGATATTATGAATGAAGTCGCATTAAAGCGTAAAAAGGGTTATGAGAACCGCATTGACTTTTTCGGTCTTGGCGACTATGTAACCGATTGGCGAAACGCTGGTAAATCTTATACGGCAATCGCTCGACAACTAAATAAAGAACATAAGGGCGAGCTACAGAATATCTTGATTACGCCTAAGATGGTCGGTGATTGGTGTCGCACAAACTTGGTACAAGAGATGCAACCATCGGAAGAAACTGAAGTGGTTAACACCTATAACCAACAAAAGAACTTACTTGATATGGTTGAGACACAAATCGAGATGATACAACTGTTCATAGACGACTTGCAATGTCAACAAGCGACTGGTTCTTCGGATGCCGATGTTGTCTACAAACGTATGAAAGACCTAATGTTAGACCAAGAGAAGTATATCGCAAGAAAACAGTCTATCTTAAAGGATATGCAAACAGTCGCAGAGAAAATTTATACATTCCAAGCTATGAACTCTATTATCGTTGAGATTATGGATATTATCAATAAAGAAGACCCTGCTTTGGCGAATAAAGTGCGTGAACAAATGAAAGATAATAAGATTTTATTGGCAAATTATGCAAAAATCCAACAAAATTGATAATTTTTCTCAAAAAAGTGTTACAAAATTAAAGTGTTTTATACTATATATAGAGAACGAATTTTCTGTAAGGAGGTGTGTTAATGGCTGAAAATATTTTAGACACGCTACTAGGGGCATCTCGAGCGACAACAGAGCCAAGTGATAACACACCAACTGACAAAGATATTGGTGCTACAAACTTGGAACACTTCGCCAAGACATATTTCCCCCATATATTCTCTACTCCATTCTGCGACTTTCATCATTCGATGTTTAGGGATGCAGAAAATATGATACTGCACTTTGATAACTTGCATAACAAATTTGTTCGTGCGGCACCACGAGGTCACGGTAAGAGCCGTATTATCTCGGTCGTGTTCCCTATATGGTTAATCGTGTATGGCTATCGTAAGAACATACTGATTATATCTGATACCTTTGAACAAGCCAAGGAGTTCATTCAAACGATAAAAGACGAACTAGAAGATAATGAACGTTTGAAAAAAGACTTTGGTCTTCTTAAAGGTGATAAGACATGGGCAAGCGACAAGATTGTCACAAAGAACAAAATCCAAGTGTTTGCAAAGTCAAGCGGTCAATCTTTACGTGGTTCAAGTTATAACAATATTCGACCAGAAGTTGTTATCTTGGACGACCTTGAGAATGACGAAGCAGTAGAAACAGAAAACCAACGCAAGAAATTATATGATTGGTTCATGAAAGTATTGATGCCGATTGGCAATCCTCGAACTGTATTTTTGTATGTTGGTTCGGTATTGCATTATGAATCATTACTATATAAAGTGTTGACCGACTCCAAATTTAATAACTGGAATCGTTCAATATATAAAGCTGTATACACGTTTTCCGAAAGTCCTTGTTGGACTGTTTGGGAAGAAATCTTTAACGACTTGTCAGACCCAGATGCGGCAAAGAACGCAGCCGATTATTTTGAGGAACATCGAGATGAAATGATGGACGGTGTCAAAATAATGTGGGAGGGTCGTAACTTTGGTTTATTTGAACACATGGATTGTTCATACGAAGAGAAGATGAGATTGTCTCGTGATAACTGGTATCAAGAACTCATGATTTTGCGTATGCAAGACGATGAAGCGTTCAACTCAGAGTATCAAAACAACCCTATGACAGAAGCGAGTCGAGTGTTTAAAGAGTCGTGGATTAAGGCTAACTATTATGACGAAACGAATTTACCTAAGATGAAACAGATATATGCATCTGTCGATTTATCTATGGGTAAATCACGAACATCTGATTATTCTGCGATTATATTTGTCGGTCGTGGCGTAGATAATTATTTCTATGTGTTAGAAGCCGACATTGAACGCAGGTCACCAGATATTATTATTAATGATATACTGTTGTATCTCGACAAGTATAATGGTCGTTTAGACGGTTTTATTGTCGAAGAGAACGTATTCCAAGAGTTCTTCTCTAAGACTTTACAGCAGACCGCCGTTGATATGGGTCTGTATGTAAACTGGATTTCTGCTCGTAGTACAGCGAGCGACAACAAGGGTACTAGAATACGCTCGCTTGCACCAAAGATAAAGCAGGGATACATCAAGTTTAACAAAAACCATCGTGTTCTCGAAAGTCAACTTAAGAACTTTCCAAAAGACCACGATGATGCACCTGACTGTTTAGAACGGTGTATATCTAAATTCTTAGAAAACTCATCGACTATCAATGTTGGTGCGATGGGTACAATTCGTAAGAAACGAATGGACACACTATCATTCATGAAAGGTTGGAAACGATGAACCTACGAGAAAAAATTTACGCATGGATGAGTGCTTTCGTTACACGAGATACTATTGCCAATGTAACACAAACATGGTTTGGTCGTTGGGGTAATAAGAAACGCAAAAACACGGAAACTAAGTTGAGTGTCGATGCGTTACGAAACATGGCAAAAACACCTATTGCTAGAAGTGCTATTAATCAAATTCGAGAGGGCATCCTAGCATTGCCATGGGAGGTTGTTTCTATTGATGATAACGAAAATAAAAAAGCAATTCGCAAAGTAACTGAGATTGTTAAACAACCTAACCCTGTGGACGATTACCATGACTTCATTGGCAAATTATTTGAAGATTTAATTGTGTTAGACCTTGCGTTCTTTGAACAAAAGGTTGTTAAAAGGGATAGACCTTTGTATTTATTCCCTATTGATGCTCAAACGATTGAAGTTGTCACAAATTGGTCTGGCGATTTAAACCAGCCAAGATACATGCAGAACGCCAATGGTGTTCAGGAGTGGTATAAATGTGATAAAATCGCAATGTTACAACGCACGAAACTGACTTATGATGAGTTTGGTTATTCACCATTAGAACAAGCCTATCGACACATCAAGTATCTATCTGAGGTACAAGAGTATGCAAATGATATTTCTTCTAATGCGATGCCAAAGTATTTGATTAATCTTGGTGCAAACGCATCTCAAGAGGAAATCGAGAAAGTTCGAGTGTATATCGAAAGTGAAATCCAAGGTCAATCTGCTGTAGCAATCGTTGGTACAACACAATTAGATGCAAAACAAGTGTCTCCTATTGGTGACGAGTCAGCATCTCTAAATTGGCAAAAGCTGTTGTTACAAATTATTGCCACATGCTTTAACATTCCACCAGAACGACTTGGGGTTGCAATCTCAAATGACCGTTCAACATCATCGGAAAAAGACAACGAGATGCTGGAATACACAATTAAGCCATGGGCGAAAATATTTGAACGTGCCATCAATAAATATGTCGTTGATAGACTTGGTTATGGTGGCAAAATTGAGTTCCGTTTTGTGTTTACTCCTACTAAGGCTCAACAAGCCGATGCCGTTGAACGAGTTAGAAAACTTGTTGATGGTAATGTTATCACAATCAACGAAGCTCGTCAAGAACTAAATGGTGTTCTTGGTATTGAACTCCCTGATATTCAAAAGGGCAATCAACTGCTCGATGAATATAAATCATCTCTAATTGAACAACGAGTGATATCCACCCCACAAGATGTTCCTTTAGAGAAATCTACGGAGAAAGGAGAGACAGATAGTGAATAAGCAAAAGGTATCCTTGCAAGCTAATGCAATTAGTGTAACCCTTGATAATTTACACTCAAATGCAATGCGTTTTACAGGTACTTGTATGTTTTTGAACACACCGTCTGATTATACGCCCAATGGTGTTGACAGACCAGTAGTATTGTCTTCTGATGAAGCTGAAAAATGTGCATCCACGATGAACCTTATGGGTATTAATTGTGATTATGACCCATGGCTATTCCCAGATGAACTCATGACTGCTCACAATCGAAGAAATAAAATTGGTGTTGTCGAAAAGTGTTGGGTTGATGGTGATGAGCTAAAGTTTACAGGCATCATGTATAAAAACGACTTCCCAGATATTGCAGACTTCATTAAAAAGACCGTTGACTCCCTTGGGTTCTCCGTGGAAGCCATGTTCAATCTTCACGAACACGAAGACTATATTGAAATGGCAGATGTCGAATTTACTGGTGTTGCTATGTTGTTTAAAAATGCAGCCGCATACCAAAACACTTATATTGCTGAAATTGCTGCAAAGGCAGCGAAAGGAAAACAAATGGAAAAACACGAAATTCAAAACCTTATTGAAGAAACAATCAAGGCTCAATTAGAAGCTAATGCAAAAGCTGAACAAGCAAAAGTTGAAGCTCAAGAATTGGCAACTGCAAAAGCAGAAGTTGAACGCTTGACTGCTGAATGTTCTGCTAAAGATGTAACAATCGCTGAAAAAGATGCGAAAATCGCTGAATTGGAAAAAGCTGTTGCTGACAAAGATGCAGAAATCGAAGCATCCGCAAAAGAAACAACTGTTGTTTCCGATGTTAAAAATCTTGAAACAAAAGCAAAATTAGAAGCTGGCAAGAAAGAAAACTTCACAGACTTCGCAGATATGGTTAACTCTGTATTATAATACAGACGATATTTAAGTACTATTCATAACAGGAGACTACATAATATGGCAGTAACAAAAACAGGTTTTATCTCTGCAGCAGCCGTTGCAGACTACAATCAATCTCACTATATCGAACTTCCTAAGTTCCAAAAAGATATGCTTGACTTGTTGAATCGTCAAGTAACAATCCGTGACCGTATCAAATCCGTAATGGCGACAGGTCACCCATCTAGATATTGGGAACAAACTAAGATTGCACACAACGCAAAATTCGTAGATGCTCGCACAGGTGACTCTGGTAAATACGGTGTTACAGGTACTTACGATGAAGACTATGGTCGTAAAGAACGTGCATTGTTCATTAAAGCAATCACTTCTGGTATTAAATACTCTTTATTCGACCAAGATATTGTTGCTCAACAAGGCGATGAACTTGCTAAACAAATGTTAAATAAAGACATGGCAGATATGCTTGTTGATTTATATCAAACATCCAATAAAGGTATTTGGACAGGTAATGCAACTTCTACTGAAGACTCTACTGCAACTGAATACTGCGGTTTGGCAACACAAATTACAGACTCTGTAACTGTGGCTAACCCTTATAGCTTTGCAACTGCTTCTGGTGATTTTGTAACAGATACTATTCGCACGAAAATGGCTCAAAACTTGGCATCTACTAAGTTTGTAGGGATGCCTACAGCTATCTATGCGAACCCATTGACTATTGATTACTTAAGCCGTGCAGAACTTCGCCGTCCTAACTTCAGCGTAGACCAATCTGCTGATAAAGTTGATTTAGGCAATGGTTTCATTGTGAATACTATCCGTACACAAGCTGGCTATTTACCATTGATTCCAGACAACTATATCCCATTTGACCCATCTAACAAAAAACATACATTGTATGTTGTAAACGAAAACTTAATCGAACGTCATTGGGTTGGTGATTCTGAAGCTCGTGTATTCAAAATGGGCGACACTAAAGACTTATTAGACGAGTACGTTGCAGTAATGTTTGACGCAGTTGTTGCTAAAGGTGCAGATGCAGGTGCTCACTTCAAAGTTGATTTTGTTGAAGCGTAATCAGCTATAATTCAAACGATTAATCACAGGGGTGTCTTTTGACACCCCAATGTTTTAACCGAATGGAGATACATATGTTAGTAACATTAAAAGATAGTGATGCAAAACGCATTTATCTGTGTGGTCGCATCATTGAATCTGACAACGGTCGCTTTGAGGTTTCCGAGGAAGAATACGCTTTGAATGAAGCCGTACTAGAGCCTGTGGATAAAAAAGCTGGCAAAGTTGTTAAACCATTGGACACTAAACAGTCCAAAAACAAAGAAGAAACGGAAGCTGAATAACAGGAGAGTCAATATGTCGATGTACTTAGAACCAAATGAGATTGACGAATATGCAACGATTATTCCCTTTGATGAGACTCATGTTCGCTTCGCATCGACAATGATTGATGCCTATGTTGGAACGAACAATGGTCAATCAAAGTTCTCACAAAACAGGGCAATCGAAGTTGTTCATCCGAACCGCAAGGGTATTCTGATACTTAAGAATGACCCTGTATTAGAGATTGAGTCTATCCAAGGTGTTCATACACGAGATGTAAATGAAGTTGGTGTTGAAATAGAGCCATATCTGTACGATTTTGACGGCAGTAAATACGTTTATCTACTAAATAATGCCAATAAAATGTCATATTCAAAAATCTTCTTGCGTGGTGCAAGATATTACAAGGTCACATACAAGTATGGGTATGATGGAATCCCAGAAGAAGTAAAAACTGCATGTGCTATGCTTGCCATGAATATATCTCAGGTATCAACCTTTACTGCATTAGACTCAATGACTACACTTGATGCTAGATTTTCCCTTGCTGACCCTAATTTGTTTACGAATGAGATTAAGTCTCTATTGTCTCGCTACAGGTTCTAAACGGAGGTATATATGAGAGAAAAATATACGCCTAAGTTTGACTGTACTCGGATGTTCGCATCATGGAGAGAGACTATAAAATGTGATGGCAAGAAGCCTGAGTTTGTACTTTTTACTCGAATCGGTCGTGGTACAAAACGGTTTCTTGTGAATAATGTCAGATGGGGAAATCTAATGTCTGACTCTGCACTTGAGTGTGGAGACATCTGCGAACGCAAGAATGGCGATACGCTGTTCTTGGTCGCAAAAACAAACTCATTCAAGGGAGACAAAGGTGAGTTTTACACAACTAATACCACAGTAAATATCTATAGTGTTGACAATCAACTAGACGAATATGGTAACACGGCAGGCACCACCGCTACACTTAAAGTGAAAAATCTTAAGTGTGTATACGAAGATGTTTCTGCCAAAATGCATATATTTGACTATGGTTTGTTACCAACTACAACCAAGCGTTTTATTTTACCCAAAGATACTGGTGTGGCACTACTTGATAGAATCGAAATCAATGGGCAGTTCTTACAAATTGATGTAATCAACAAGTTCGATTTTGCTCCATTCTTGTATGTGCAATGCTCACCAGATGAGCGTGGCTAACCATGGAAACAATCCAAGATGTAGTCTCTAAGGTTGTCGAAGACCATGTATTCGCTTTAACAGAACGCATCCAGCAACGATGGAGTGCGACAGACCAAGGTGAATATACTGCTCACGATATAACACTTAGACGATATACACCAAGCAAAAACATGGTTAGACTTGGTTTAGATTTTGAGGGTCTTGGTGCTTTTATCCTTGAGTATGGCTCAGGTTCACTTATGGTGACAAACACGAGTGCAGAAATTGGAGACCTAGGCAACCCAGATGTCTCAGATTACATGAACTCCTCGTGGTTCAACAACGCTAGGACAGCTAATGGAAATGCAATCACAGGTCGTGACAAAGGAGATATTATCCATTCCCCTGAAAGAGGTGGAAAGGATACAAAATCTAGTGGTAAATTATATGGGAAAAACCTTGAGAAACCGCTACCACGGAAGAACCCCAAGGCAAAACCATTACCACCACTAGAACCACAAGAACCACTACATATTGTGGAAGAAGAGGTCTTCTATTGGTGTATTGAACTTGAAGATGCAATTAATGAAGCAGTCGATGAGTGGTTAATGGACTCAATCGAGGGATGTTTCAAAGGGGCAAACGCATGAAGTATACGGTACAACTGTTAGACGAAATATGGGATACATTCCGCAAGGATGAAACCTTGGCTATGTTACTGAGGGTAAAAGACCCAACGAGTCTTACTGAATGGAACACTAAAATGAGACGAGGGTTGGCAGGTGCTGAACTCGTTGACGAAAAACAAGATATTTATTTTGTTATGTCGTTCATACCATCCGTAGGTGGAACAAAGAATTGGATGGTTAACAAGAATATGCTTGAGTTTCGACTTATTGGTCGGAGTAACAATCGCAAACTAATGAATGACTTATATATCCACCTGAACAAATTGTTAAAAAAACATTATGAAGATATGTCTGTTTATGCTGAGGGTTCATTCTCTACAGGCACAGCAGGTCTTATTGGTTATATGTTTAGAGTTAGACCATTTACTTGGTCTTGATTACATCTTAATTACAGGAGAATACTTAATGGCACAACAAACTGGCAAAAACTTTGTTTTGAACGGTGTAGGTGAAGCATGGGCGAAACGTGTCGTAAACGGCAAAGTTGAAGCCTACAAACTAGGCACGCTTCAAACAATGAAACTATCATTTAGTTCATCTGACGAAAAGGTGTATGGCTCAGATGCCTTGCCACCTATTTATATCTTGAATAAAGAATCCTCTGTATCTGCATCATTTACAGAAGCACGTTTCAACCTTGATTATCTTGGTGTAACTGCTGGTGCTGAAATCGATAACAAAGGTACTTTGATTTTCTCTGTTGAACCTACATTGATTGCAAGCGGTACATCCTTTACTGTACCAAACGTATCCAATGTAATTCCAGAAGATACAATTGTTGTACTTGCGAACGATGTGCAAATGGAAGACGAACGTGAAACTTTAGTTTATGTAAAAGCATCTCCATCCGCAGGTCAATTTACGATTGATGCAAACGGTGCTATCACGCTAGGTGCATCTGTAACAAATAAATACATCGAAGTATCTGGTTTGCGTACTGATACAACATCTCGCCGTGCAACAATGAAAGCAACATCTGTTCCTCAATTCGTGGAAATCCGCCACGTTTCTAACCCAGTTGATATGGGCGATGGCAAAAAAGTTGTTCTTCATACTCACATCTTCCGTGCACGTGCTACAGGCAAGATGGATATAGACCACGAACGCCAAAAGGCGTCCGCTCCTCAACTTGAGTTTGAGGTAATGTACGACACTACTCGTACCGATGGTAAAATCTTGGAAATCACTCAAGAAATTCAATAAAAACTTATGGGGGCATCTTAATGATGCCCCTTATTTTTTATATATGGAGATTTAACATATGGCAGACACATTAATTCCTAAGAGTAAATACGTTCAACTTGGCGATAAAGAATATCAAATCCATCCAATGAAACTTGGTGACTATGCAAGAGTAGAACGGTTGTTGTCTAAGATTAATGACCAGTATTTATATTTGAATTTACCAACACCAATTACTAAGGAAGACGGTTCATTCGAACTAGATAAGAATGGTAAAGTGAAATATGACTATGTGGCATTTAATGCCATGTGTGAATTATTTGAGCTTGCATTACACATTCCAAGAAAAGAAGTAATGGATGTTGTTGATTTAGATAGCGGTATCGAAATCTTAGATGAATACATGTGTATCTCAGGTTTAAAAAAAAAGATAATGATGGGTCTACAGGGGATGGCGGACTCGACAATGTAATCGCATCCCTTGTTCAACACACGAGCGAAACAAAAGCAAGTCTAATGGAATATACCTTGCCAGAACTAGAGGGTTTATCTACTGCATTAAACGAAAATAATAAACTAGATGATTCATCGGAAGACTCTTTTGTTGACTCCAATTCAGTAACAGGAGCAGATGCCATTCGAGGTCTTTTAAGTTCTGGATATGCAGAATAGAATGGAGTAAATAAATGGCGAATAAGAAATTCGGATATGATATAAAGGTCAACTATGGTAATATCCATGACGACACCCAAAAGGTTATCAAGGGTCTTCAAGAACTCGATAAAGCCATTGGACGACTCAAGAATGTAAAGGATATTTCCATTAATGTTAAAGCTGGTGGAGACCAATTCAAGAAGTTAACTGAGTATGCCGCACAACTCGACAGGAGTCTTAAAACCGCATCTGCAAGCGGTGCAACTCTCAGTAATTCCCTTGGACAAGTAACCTCTAGGTTTGCAAGCGTTCGTGATATGACAAAGAATGTCTCTAAGGAAGTAACCGATGCTTCAAGAAACATTGAAAAACTAGGGCAATCATTACAGCGGTCTTCAATGACGGCTAAAGAACAATCGTTCTCTGGACAGATTGCGAGCCTAAAGAGACAAGCGGAAGAAAATTATAGACAAAATTTTGCTACAAATCCAATGGCTTATGCTCAAAATGCACGAGCACTCAATACTGAATTGCAAAAACTATATCAAGCACAAAAAGTTGTCAACTTGGCAACAAGAGAAAACATTGGTCTTTTAAAACAATGGGGCATTGACACAGAAAACGTAGGTCATAGACTTGGTTATCTTGCAACACGCATGGTCGCATCGTTTGCATTAGATAAAACTATCCAAAGTTTCACTCAAATGGCACATGTTGAAAAAGATATGGCTGGTTTCGCCCAAGTAATGAAACATGGAACAGGTCAAACAAACGCTTTTGCACGAAGTTTAATGGAAGTTGACCCATCGCATATGGTGAATGGTCTACAATTATCTGGGCAAGAAGCGGAACACTTTAAGCATGAGCTTGAGGAAATGCAAAGCAAACTACAAGGACTTGCCGTTAAGTATGGTACAACTAGCCATGAAATGATTGAGTCTGCCAAACTTTGGGGTCGTGCATACAAAGATAACAACACAGTACTTGCGTTAACAGATGCAGCCACTAAACTTGCGGTAGCCGATGCGTTTGACATCGTATCTGCCAATAAAGCACTTGAGTCTTCAATCATGCAATGGGGTTTCCAAATTCATAATGCAAACGATGCTGTGAGTGTTTCAAGCCGTATTATTGATTCGTGGACTGCATTAGCTCATAACTATACGGTTTCTGCACAAACATTATCTGAAGCAAACAAGCGTATGGCTCAATCTGCCGCAGAAGTTGGTGTATCATTTCATTCCGCACAAGCACTTGTCGCTGTTATGGCTCGAAAAACACAAGCAGACGGCGGTGAAATCGGTAATGCCTTAAAGTCTATCTTTGGTTCTATTCACTCTAAAAAAGCAATCTCCGCATTGCAAGACTTTGGTATCGAAGTCTATAAGGTCGGCGAAAATGGTGAAAAATCGTTCCGTAAAGTTGACGATGTTCTATTAGATTTAATGATTAAAGCTCAAGGGTCAAAAGAGTCCATGGAGGGTCTTTTAAAGGCTATCTCAGGTGGTAAATGGCAATGGAATAAAGCAGATGCCATGTTAGATTTAAATGAGTATCTTGAAGCATTAAAACAATCGTCTTCTTCTATGGGTTTTACAAACGCTCAAGTTGGTATGCAATTAGATACTATTGAGACAAAACTTAAACAAATTTCTGCTCAATGGGAGAAAATGACATCAAGCAGTCATACTCTTGGTTCTGCAATTAAAGCCACATTGGATGTCACCTTGGGTTTATTAAAATGGCTTGACTCTATTCCATCTTCTATGTATGTTATAGCTGGTGCAACTCTTGCCGCATTAATTGCTCAACGCAGATGGGGTTCTGTCAGCCAATTAGTAATTAAGAATGTTTCAAGACTATGGACTGAAGCTACGACTCATGTAAATGGATATATTGTCGCTGCACAAGAAGCATCTGTTGCAACAAGTGGCGTTGGTCGAGCTATGGCAACAACAAGCGGTGCAATCAAAGGTGTTGGGTCTGGTTTAAAAGCACTTGCTGGCGGATGGCTTGGTATCATCATGATTGTAGCAATGGTTGTAGAGACATTGTCCGACCTTTATACTGCATCACAAGATACAACTAAGTCTCTATATGAAGATTATTCAGCACACCAAAAGCTAGCTCAACAATACGAAGAGACTGCGGCAAGAATGGAAGAAGCTAGAGGGGTTGCAGAACAATATATTACCATCCATTCTCGATTACAAGAAAAAATAAAAGACACAGCAACATCTGAACAGGAACGAATCACTCTACAAAACCAAGTCCAAGAATCAGAACAAGGACTTATTGCCATTTTGGGTGAAGAAGAGACTGCTTATGTGCTTGCCGCAGATAGTGCCGAAGAGCAAAGCCAAAGAGCACAAGATGCAATTACTCGCAAGAAAGAAGAACTTCAAAAGTCAGCCGAAGACGAACGTGCAGCCATTGCTGAGACGGCAAATCAATTAAGAGCGGCAACCAATGCGAATATAGACTCTCTCAAAAGCGAAGAAACCAGTTGGATTAGACGAATGGCTATATTGAAAGAGTATATCGGCTGGGTTGGTCTTGCTCAAATGGCTTATGCTAAGTTGTTACAAATCATTGGCGAATGGAAAGAAAAACGTGCAAACGCACGGATTGAAGACCTCAAGAAACAACTTGAAGAAGATAAAGCCGAAGCCGAAGCAAGAAGAGCAGAGGGAGACCTACAAGGTGCACAAGCGTTTGAAAACCGCATGGCTGAAACCGAACACCAAATGAATATCTCTCAAGAGTCTTTATCAATGGCTAAACAATGGCAAGATGAAGCTCAAGACAGTATCGCAAAACTTAATGCACGAGCAATCGCTAATATCAGGGTTGAACAAGCGGAAAAACTTAATGAGTTGGATATGACTGCAAACTCAGGTCATGCAGGTGGCGGTGCTATCGGTGGCGGTAACACAGGTGATTATGCACGAAGCGAACTACCAGATGGAGCAGGTGACGAATCTAAGGGCAAAAAAGGCAAGTCCTCAAGTAAAAAACAAAAGAACCCTTTGGCAGAGACTCGTGTTGGTGCAGCCATTGATTTCTTGGTAAAACAAGGGTTTTCTGTTAACCAAGCATATGGTATCGTAGGTAATCTACAAGTAGAATCTTTTGACGATATTCGTCCATGGGCGGAAGACGGTACAGGTGCGTACGGTATTGCTCAATGGCAAGGCAGTCGCTTAGAAGACTTAAAACAATTCGCAAGAGATAATCAGTCTGATTATACTGCTTTTGAAACACAACTTGCGTTCCTTGTGTATGAATTGCAACATAAAGAACGTGGTAATTGGCAAAAGGTTCTTAGTGAATCTGTCAATGGTACACCAGAAGAATATGCATCATATTTTGATAAATATGTTGAACGCTCTTCTCAAGAGCATAACTGGGTGCGGCAACAAAAGGCTCGTGCCCTTGCAAACAATGGTTATGGCGATGAGGATAAAACTGCTGACAATCGTGCTAACAAACTCATTGAAAAACAAAAGAAAGTTGAAAACATTGCCCTAAAACTTGCCAAAGAACAGCTTGAGATGGAAAATGCCATGAAGCCGAAAGAGCAAGCCGATTTTGCAAAAGAAACGGCATCTTTAACTGAAAAAATCAAGAGCATGCAAAAAGAGATTGATGAGCTATTAAAACTCAATCCTCAAGCCAATGTCAAAAGTCTTCAAGAAACGATGAAGAAATATGAAGCAACTATGACTCATCGTCTTCAAGATAAATACCGTGATAAAGACTATGACGAAGCCGTTCAAATGATGAAAGACCGTCATGAGAACGAAGATTTAGACCGTGATATTGCAGGAACATCTGAAAACTTCTGGGTGTCTGATGTACGTACTGTCAATCGTTTGGTTGAAGAGTATATGATTAAAGTCAAGAAATACCAAGATATGGTTGCAGCCTTTAAGCGTGGTGACTCTGAATATACCGAAGCTGACATTCGCAAGGCTGGTCTTGAGCTTAAGAAACTTGAGGTTCAAATCAAGAAAACAGGCAATGCACTCAATAAAAACATCAAGCAACAAACACACGATGTATTCCACGGATTAATCTTTGAGGGCAAAAAGTTTAAAGATGTGTGGAAAGACTTGTGGAAACAACTTGCCGAAGATGCCTTAAAAATGATATTTAAAATCCAAGACGGTAATGGTGGTTTGCTACAGAACTTACTAAAGAGATTCGATAAGAAATATCAAAAAGGTATCAATCCTGTGTTGGGTGGCGATGGGAAAGACGGTAAAAACATTGGAGGTATTGACGAAAGTCTAAACCATCAAATGTTGACTGCTCAATCTACACGAAACCTTGATAAAAACTTTGAAACATTCATGGCTAACACTCAAAACGGTACTGCTTGGCAACAAGCGACATTTACCGATGCGGTAATCTATGGTAATGTCCAAGGTGAAAAAGGTAATGTAGACTTACCTGAGACAACTAAAGACAAAGACGGTAAAACCGATGTATCTCAATATATCAACGCTGGCATGAAAATTGCTGGTGGTGGCAATAACAAGTGGATGGGTACTCTCAGTACTGTCATGGGTTTTGCTAAACAATTTGGTCTATTGAAATTCGCTGGCGGTGGTTCTGTTGACAAAGACCAATTAGTTCGTGTTGGTGAGGGTGATAAAAAGGAATGGATTATCCCAACCTCAGATAAAGCACGAGGTCGTCAACTATTGAATCAAGCGGCAAAAGACCTTGGTGTTGGTGTAACAAGTGGTATTGAACCTAAGTGGCAACATGAGGAAACAAAGAATGGTGCTATGTCGGATGCAACTAAAAGGCAAGACCGATTGATGAATCAAATGGTTGCTAATACTCATGCTATGACTAAGGGCATGAACTATATGGCGAACAATAGTTCTGGTTCACAACAATCTATCGCTCAACCTGTGTTTGTTAAACAAACAATATCCGACCAAGACTTCTTGTCTAAGTACCAAAAACTGATTGCTCTTGGGAAATTAAAACAAGCATAAAATCTTGTTACAAAAGTCGAATGTTTGATACTATAGATAGAGGGGCGAATACCCCCTCTATTGTTTTTACTATGGAGGTCATATGGAAGACATAACAAAATACCTTGGCTTGAAATATGGCTTTGATAAAACCAAAGGTCAATACCATTGTGCTGACATATGCCGTATGTGGTATAAAGACCATGGATATACACATTGTTTTGACGATGGGAAGAAAGACCCTGTGTCCTGTGAAGATTTTCACAAGAACCATCAAATGAGACTCTTGCGATATTTATTGAAACATTTCGATAAAGTCAGAGATGCGGACAATCTTCAACATGGAGATGTTGTTGTATTTAATGTTGACGGAGATTTACACACAGGGGTATATCTACAAAATGGACAAATACTGGCGATGCAAGTTCCTTGTGTTACCAATCAGTCTCTATCTGCTGTATTTAAACGCAGTTATTGGCAACCATTGTTCTATTGTGGTTTCCGTCAAGAAAGGAATAACTAATGGCACAATTACCAAAGTTTCCTTTACCGTATATATTCGAGGTTGAAAAAGGTCTAAAGTTCGCTACACAAGAAGTCGTATTCGCAAGTGGTAAAAAACAAGTGCGACAAAATGCGGTAACACCGACAAGAACTTGGAATATCAGCTTACGAGGAACAACTGAGCAACAAAAGATATTTGAAGACTTTTGTGAAACAGTTGGTGGTAACACAAGGCATTTTGTGTTTACCGATGAGTTTGGTAAAGACCAAATCTGCCGTTTCGCAACCAACGAATTTAATCTGAAAGTGCTACGAGATTTTACTATTGAGAATGGTACTCATGGCAATGCTGTTGGTTTCACGGCAAGCGTTCAAATTGAAAAAGTAATCTAACAGGAGGATGTATGATTAATCTACCTGTTGCATTTCGTGATGCTTTGGAAAGCGGTTCGGTGTTTGACATCGAATTATACGAAGTGCATATCCCAAACATGACATTATATTTATGCTCATGTGATATAAATATACAATTCAACGGTCAGACATACTTGGCGTTGCCGATACGCCGAGGTGAAATTAATAAAACCGTTGATAGTTCTATCGACTCATGCGAGTTAGAAATCTCTAATGCGACCGACAAATTTACACAACTGTTATTCAAGGGTATTCCATTTACAGGCAGTCGTATATATATCTACAGAATCTTATATCCTGAGTCACTTGCGAATAACCGATTGGTTAAACCTGTGTTCATGGGGCGAGTTGACTCACCAGAACTATCTAGTGACGGCATCTTTAAGGTAACAGTCACAAGCGATGTTCCAAACGTGCGTGGCGGTCGTAGGTCGCAATACTCTTGTACATCTGTATTTGGCGATGCATCATGCAAAGCCGTTGTTAAGCAGATGAACCCAACGATTACAAACATTCAACAAACAAACAATGGATATGAAGTCACATTAAATGCCGTTGTATCCGAACAAGATTATACCAATGGAGTATTAATTGTTGAGGGTGAAGCAAGAAAAATCGTTGGTTTTATAACTAATAAGACTGTCAAGTTAGAATATCCGCTATTACAAGCGACAAACTTTTTATTAAATAAACAATGTACGGTGCAAGCTGGATGTGATAAAACTCCATCTGACTGCAAGAGACATAACAATCAAAAACGATATGCAGGATTCTTGTCCGTACCATTTGAATTTACGGTAAGAACATAGAAAGCAGGTGACATATGGGTAAAGGCGGAGGAAAAGGCGGTAAAGGTCGTGTTGGTAAGTTCCTCGGACTTGCTGCGGCTATCGCCTTTGGTTTCGGTGCTGGTGCTCCATGGGCGTTCCTTGGTGGTGTAAAAGCATTTACCGCAGCCATGTATGGTCTATCTCTCGGTTCTGCCATTGGTGGTCTGTTTGACAAACAAAAGAACCGCACACCAGAGTCTACGTTTGACTCCAAGAACAACCAAGTAACATCTGAGGGTACAATCCCAATTATTTACGGTCAGTCTAAGGCTGGTGGTTTACAAACATACCATCATATGGATGTTAACGGTCGCAAACTGTTGAAGCATGTTATCGTTGGGGAGGGCGAAATTGATGGTTTCTTCGGTGCAACTGCCAATGGATATTTACTGCCTATTAAAGATGGTAACTCTGTATCGAGGAAAGTCAATATATTCGGCATCCGAAACAATAAATGGCAAGATGCAACCGCTCAAATTACAGGTGGTTCTGCACCGTCTAAAGGCTTTAGAGGTCTAGTACAATTACCATCTACATCACAACAATCCATTTATCAAGACGATATTGACTATAAAGACTTTAATAAATACCCTAAGTTAGTACTCAAGGCAAACGGTAAGGAAACATACATTTTCTTAACCGAAGATAACACGAAGATTGACGACAAGTATTCTCTTGCGTGTAATACCTTTGGCAAAGTCTACCAAATTATCTTAGGCGACACATATTTATCTGATTTACAAAAAGACGGATGGGAACTTGTTGACCCTGTTATCTGTCAAGACTCACCAAACAAAATACAAACAACAGATGTATTGCCATGTTATAAAAAAGACGTTTTCTTCACCACGAACGGCGAGCAAGATGCAAAAGACAGTACTGTTATCTTATACAATGGACAACACGATGCTGAAGCTCCATCGACTTATAAAACTACAGGTGGTTATCCAAATATTGCGTATATGGTTGCAGATTTGCGATATACTGATAAAATGGGTGCAGGAAATCCAACAATTACAGCTATCGTTCGTGGTCGCAAGGTATATGATTGGCGTACAGGGAAGACAGAATACTCTAAAAACCCAGCTGTATGTTTGTATGATTACTTAACAAACGATGTTTATGGTGCTGGTAAATATATTACACCAGATGTTCTTGACATGGAATCATTTACGGATGTTGCGAACTACTGCGATGAAGTTATTACATATAATGACCCATATGGTGTTACCAAGTCAGAAAAGCGATATGAACTTGATATTATTCTTAATGAGACAAAATCTCATTTAGAAAATATGCAGTCAATATTAAATTCGTTCCTTGGATTCGTTGTGTTTTCAAACAATAAAATCAAGCTACGGTGTGAACGATTGGAAACGCCTGTATATGCATTTAATGACGACAATATCGTTGAAAACTCTTTATCCTATAAAGGAGCATCTATTGAACAAAGTCCAAACAAGTTTAATTTGACTTATGTTGAACCTGCATTGGATTATACTGCGGTTAAATTAATTGTAGAAGATGCGACAAACCAATTACCACCACCGATTGGTATTGGTCGTCCTGTGGAGCAAGACATTGAGTTCAAAGGTGTCCGCAGACAAACGCAATGTTTACGACTTGGGAAAATTGCACGAGACATTATTCGTTTGTGTCCGATTACTGTCACATTCAAGACAGGTCTTATGGCTTCTCATCTTGAAGCTGGCGATGTCGTTACAATCACAAAAACATACATTGATGAAAACGGCGAAAAACAAACCTTGTTTGAAAACCAACAAGTTCGTATTGTCGAGATGAAAGAAGAAGACGGTACGTTTGAAATCTCTGCTAAACAATACAATCCGTCAATCTACGACGATGCATTTGGTGCATCCTTAAAAGTATTCGCTCCAACAGGTGATAATTCTAAAGAAATTAATCTGTTACCAGAAACTGTTAAGCCTGTAGAAAATGTATCTGTTGAACAGGTATACCGTCAAAAAGTCAATGGTATTCCAACATATGATGCTATGCTTGTGTTTACAGAGCCAAACGATGTTAACTATGGATACTCACAAGTGTCTGTTCAGATTGAACGCAATGGTGTACTTGGTGATTGGAAAGTTTATGGTGTTAGCCATGGTATAATGCCTGTGATTGGCTTAAACAAAAACGATAAAGTTCATTTCAGAATTATACCATATGATTCTAAAGAATTACCACACGAAGAGTCAATGGTAACATACACACATACGATTGTTCCAAAAATTGGTAATCCATCTGCACCAGAGAATGTTACCATTAGATTTACAAAAGAGAGTGTAACTATCTCGTGGAAACGTGTAACAACCGCTGATATAGACCGATATGAGGTACGCTCATCTGAATCTCTTACAGAGAATAATCTGTTATTAATGACATCTGAAATCAGCGGAGAGATTGATTTAACACGAATTGGTCGAAGTGGTACTGTTTGGGTCTATGCAGTCAATTCAGAGGAAGTCTATAGTGCTCCTACTAAGTATGGGTACAATCTACCAAAACCAACCGCTCCATCCGTGACAATTAAATCATTCTTACAATCTTTTAGAGTAAACTATAATGCTATACCAAAAGGCTGTGAAGCTGTTGTTCGTATTGACGGAACAGACTATAGAACTAAAGAACCTTTGTTTGTCTACAATAGCGATGGCGGTTTATATAACGTATCCGTAGCCTTTGAAGACTACTTTGGACTCGGTGAGTTCTCTCCTGAGCAAACAGTCCAAGTCAAAGCAACTATTGATGCAGAAATGCTGGATAGAGAAGCTCTTGGGTTGACTACGATTGAAGATTTTGTGTCTACTCTTAGTGATAAAGTAGATGGTATTAAGAACGATGTAACCGCAAACACAACCAAGATTTCTAATACAGAAAACACACTACGGTCTGAAATCACACAATCTAAGAATGGGATTCTAACTCAAGTTAACGCTATTGATGGTCGTGTAACACAAATGGTTCAAACCGTGAATGGTATCTCGTCAACTGTACAAAAGAAGATTGACGATGCTAAAGCGGAAATGTCCTCTCAGTTAACACAGACTGAAAAAGCAATCCAGCTTAAAGTGGAAGAGAACTTGACAGGCGACAAGCTGGTATCGAAAATCAATTTGTCTTCCGCAGGCACATTGATTGATGGTCGATTGCTTCATGTTACAGGTCAAGCTAAGTTTGACGACAACATTATTACAGACAAAATGTTGCAAGCCAATGCAGTAACTGCTGACAAAATTAAAGCTGACTCCTTAAGTGCCATTAGTGCTAACTTGGGGGATGTCCATAGTGGTACAATCGTAAGCTCTACCATTAAAAATGACAACGGAACATTCTCTGTAGACCCAAATGGCAATATCCGTGGTGCGAATATTACAGGTTCAACCATTAGTGCTGATTCAATATATAACTCTGGCTATAAAGTTAAGAATATAGACTATGCAATTCTTACTGTAGCTCACGGTCAAGATGTTCCAACGATTGGCAACTATAGTGTTAACGAATGTACATTTGTTCCTATTGGGTATAATTTTACAGAAAAATACAACAGTAACGCTGGCGATTACGATGGTAGAAAAAGATATGATGTAGCCAATAAACGAAAAATAGGGAGATGCACTATTTATCTACAAGGTCAACAACCATGGATTTATTCTCAATACGGAGCTAAAGATTTAAACTGTGTTGTTGGACTTAACAATAGAAAAGCTGTATGTGAAAGTACATGGAATACAACAACTCACTATAGCAACCGTGGTGACAGAGACACCGAATGGATTGCTTTAGGTGTTCTTTATGTTCTTGTGATTGGCAAGAAAGGTTAAAACATATGTTCTATATATTTGACAACAACACTGGTTTATGCGTATGTTCATCACCAATTGAAGTACACATAGATGGCACAACCGCCATTGAAACAGAACAGTTCTACAACACATGGGAAATTCAGTTGGTAAACGGCGAGATTAAACCTTATGTGATTGAACAACCAGAGATTAACCCAGAAGAACCACAGAATCCATCAAATGGTTCTTCTCAAGCCTTAATCTTTAGAATTAAACATGGGGATGCCGTTTACACGGAAGAATACCCAAGTTCTAAATACAGGGCAACAATCGTATCATTCCAAATGGCAGACGACAGATTTAATTCTCCAAATGTTGGTGCGATTGTTAAACCTCCAGAGTTCCCATTGTATCGTGGCTCTGACTATCTCGTTGGTATCAACTCAGATGGTATTGCTTATTGTAAAAATAATAGCACATCATTTGAGCATACAATATCTGGGTGGATAACTGTTGTACTAAATATAATAAAGGCAGGTGATTAATATCAACTATGTGATTGATGTACCTGAGACATTACATACTGGTGCTGATTGGGAACGTCTGTATATCATCAACAGTCAAAACCCTGATTTTACACTAGATGATGCATCTGCGGTATGTAAAATCAGAGACATGAAAAATAATGTCTTGTGTACGGCAATGTGTTCGATTAGTGGCAATCAAGTCTTGGTACAAATTGGATATGATACAACTCTTGGTATTGATGAACGAATACGCAAGGGTAAATACGATGTGTTTCTTCTCAAGGATGATAAGTCCTATAAAGTTTGCATGGGTGATATTGAGATTATCCATGACATTTCTATGCATTAAATTTTTTACAGGAGACAAACTATGGCAGATGATACTATTACAAAAATTTCTTTGGTTGACCCTATACAGGTCAATGTTGCTATACCAAATTTTGAGGGAAAAGCAGGGAAAGACGGTATAAACGGTAGAGATGGCGATGATGCATATCGTGTTGCCGTCCGAAACGGTTTCATTGGTACGGAACAAGAGTGGCTTGCAAGTCTGCAAGGCGGTGGCACAGCCAAAGCAGAGCAAGCACGACAAAAGTTGCTAGAAAATAACATCTGGTGTGACGACTCCACCGTAGACTCTGTGTTGAGTGCACTATTAGGTAACTGGGGCAAACCAATGCCACGAACAAATTATGCTCCAATGGCTTTACAGTCTACAATTTTGGTTGGTAACCCAAATCTAACCTTTACTGGTGAGCCACATTTTAAATTAAAAGTTGACAATAAAACTGTTGAATTTGGTTCTAATGGACTTGCGGAAGTAGCTGTTTCAAGTTCTAATGCAGGCGACTCCTATGTGGCACAATATTTTGGTTATGTTGACAATCACATCTCGGACATAAATATTTCCTTTGGTCGTCTAGCTTCTGTATTTGACAAAGGCTCTTTGGTTGAGACAAAAGAACTCAGCTTAGGCGGTAGTGACAAGGTCAATGTTTCAATTTATGACAACAAGGTTGTTGAGTTAGCTCATGTTGGTGACAAACGTATGCAACCAACTCTCGGTCAAAGCGAGTTCCAAAAAATCAAAGACTATGTTAAGACTAAAGTCGGAGATATTGAAACATTAATCATAGACGATGCTCTCACTAGCCAAATGTGGGCTCCTTACAATAACTCATCTTTGAGAAACATTGCACAAGGTATTGGACATGGTGTAAACCTCCGTCTTGATTTCTCTTACTATCAGGCACAAGGATATGGAAGTCAAGAAGAAAAATTCTTTAGTCGTGTTGCTTCAGACGACAATCGCTCTAAATGGTATATTGGTAAAGCTATCCAAGTTGGTGATTCCAATGTTATGATATTGAAACCTACTGGATATAACATTATCTATCGTTATCATACCAACACCATTATGGAATCTCAAGATGCTCTATAGTAAAACAATAGGGGAGACAACCATCGTCTCCCCAAGTTTTACATATGTTTATAATTCGTAAGAAAGGCAATCAATGGAACTATTAACAATGATTTCTTTGATATGTGGTATACTTGTGTTTGTCGGAAGTTTCATTGGCTTTGTTTTTAAAGTCATGATTATTTCCCCATTAAAAGTCTCTATTGACAATCTATCTACAACTATTGCTGCAATTCTCAAAGATATTGAAACAGGTCGTGTTGACCGATACAACATGTCTATTAAACTTAGTGGCATGGAAAGCGACCTTAAACATATCGGACAACGTATTGATGCCTTAGAGGAATATTCTCGGAGGTAATTAATGAACTCACTATTCATAAAAGCTAGAGAATATTGGGATAAACTAAGAGAATCTCATGGGAATATTCACTCCTTACAATTCGTAAAATTTGTAATTACCACTAGTTTTATTCCGATATTTATTTATTTGATTGTATGGTTATACGCAATCTATGCAATGCACATCGGATTAAACGTGAATATTCTCGTGTCTCTCTTAACGGAGTTGCGATTGTTCGTCTCCGTAATCTTCTCTACACAGACAGTCACAGGCTTGCTTGCTTATGGTGTTGCTTTAATTGACTCGGACGGTAATGGTGAGTCAGACGAATTAGATGCAAAAGCACACGCAAAACAGCCACAACAAAACAATGTTATAAATAATAATGAAATGGGTGATACGAAATGAGACAATTAACAAAAGACGAATTAATGGAGATGGCAACAAATGCACAAGGCTATATCGACCATATCTATTTGCATTGGTCTGCTGGTCATTACAACCAAAGTCATACCGATAAATACCACATCTGCATTGACAAAGACGGCAATATGTATACCGATGTTGATTTGTTTACGGAACACCGTGACCATACGTATATGCGAAACAGTCGTGCCATCGGTATCACGTTAAACGGTTGTTTCGATGCCATTAGTCCGACAAACATGGGTACAGAACCACCGACTGAAAAACAAATTTATGCCCTCAGTTGGTTGGTGGCATTACTTTGTGTACAAATCGGTATTCCGTTGGATATTCAGCATGTAATGACCCATGCGGAAGCCGCAGATAATAAAGATGGTATGGACTTGTATTATAACGACCCAACACCATACCCAAATAATACCTACGGTCCAGACTCAACGTGCGAACGATGGGATTTATGGGTATTGCGTGAGAATGAACAACCGTGGTCTGGTGGAGACCAAATTCGTGGTAACGCACGATTCATCGCAAGCAATGAATGGGGTATCAGCCTATGAGGTATCATATTGCAAAACCACCATTGTGGAAAACGGTTGGTACAGTCTTTTCGATATGTCTAATTGGATTATTCGTGTGCGTGTATCTATTATTTAGTGGTATACATACACACGAAAAACAATTACAAGAAACCGAGCAAGAGTTGCAAGTCACACGGATGCAACTGCAAGTAACAAAACAAGAGAGAGAGTCGTTAAAACAAAAGATTTCAATATTAGAAAACCTTGAATACGAGCGTGGCACACTTGTGCCACCGCCACCACAGGAGATACGATGAATGAAAATGTTAGAACATACATTATGTCGAATCCAAAGCGTAACGGTATTATTATTCTTGGGATTATTCTTATGTGTGCCATCTGTATCTGGAGCTACATCAGAGCAGACGGTCGTATTGACACAAAGCCAATACAACGTGCTAATGAAGAACTTCGACACGCTGGAGAATACAATAGACAGTCAGTTGAATACAATCAACGAGCTAGAACAGCAGTTGAGCATAGCCAAGATGTCAACGAACGAGTCACAACAAGCGTTACTCGAAGCCTTGAGTCAGCTAAGAGAGCAGAAACAGCTATTGATAGAAGCACAGAACTCGTTAAGGCAGCAAGAACAGATGCTACAAATGCAAAAGCTATCATTAGAGAAAGCAGAAATATACTTGAATCAGCAAAAAGAGATAATCAAGAAAGCACAACAACAGAACCGCAACAGTAAAATTTTAAACATTGTTCTTGGAACTGCCCTTGTGTATAAAATTGCCAAGGGTTAGCGGAGGTGGTCTTCTTCATCTCTCTAGCGGACAAGAGTGGATGTCCGATATCGTCTTTTTAGTATGTTAAATATTCTACATAATATAAATGGGGAGTATACCAACTAAGGTATACTCCCCATTTTTTGCGTTTTACGCATTATTTTGTTTTAATTCCAATGGCTTAACCTTTGTGATTGTGTCGCCACGCACTTGGATATAATATCCAACACCAACTTTCATTTCCACCAAGTAATTAGACCACATGACATATTTGTTACCAACATGGTCGAATACATATGCCATAGGTTTGCCTGCCTTGGTTGTCTTCGTTTTGAAATCAGACACAATGATTGCCTTGACATCACGACCGTTTGCCAAATTCGTGTTATATGCCTGTAATGGGTCTTCAAATGTGCATCCAAGGTATTCATACCTAAGAGAGACCACAGGCACCTTAGAGCTTAAATTTGGCGATTCTACGAGCATTATAGAATTATACTTGTCTGTCCATTCTTGGATTTTCTTTTCGATGTTCTGTTTCTTTTTATCCAAAGACTTTAATTCTTTGTCAGAGAACAATCCATCGTTTGTATACATAGTCTCTTCGTGCTGTTGTAACTTGGATTGCCACTCATGTATTTTATCCAAAGCGTTCTTGCGGTCTTTATCGTATGACTTATACTCAGGGATTAAAGCCATGAGTTTATGTGTATCTCCCAAGAAGTCCAATGCACCACTACCGACGAGACCCTGTAGTTGCAACTTAGTGTACTTACTAAAGATGGCATCTACGGTGTATTCATGTGGTTTTTCAATCTTGTTGATACCCTTGATATACGCAAGACCAACACGCACAGAGCCATCCTCAACTGTCCACTGGCGGTCACTGTGGCGTAAGTCAGGTGGTAATATCTTGATGCCCTTACGTTGCATCTCTTGGATGTACGGCAAGATTTTCTCTTGATTTCCATCTTCGGAATTGATGGTTGCGACATAAAACTCGAGCGGATAGTGTGCCTTTAAGTATGCCGTTATGTATGCCATATAACCGTATGATTGAGAGTGAGAGTTGCATACGACCAAGCCGTTGTTGACAACAAATGTATGGTTCGGATGTGCCATTTCAACATCGTATACATCTTCAACACCGACATATGTAATAGACTTGATTTTGTCTTCTACGATGGTATATCCGTGGTCGCCTTTTTTCGCACGACCATGCTTGTAATGTTCTTTTTTATGGCAAGAAACACACAACCATTGGAAGTTATCCGTATCATTATTTTTACGGTTAAAGTCTTTATGATGCATCTCAAATCGTGTTGACCCATACGCACAACCACAAATCTCACAAGGTTTTTCTTGTTGTTTTGCAATCTCAATGGCATCTTCAAAATTACGTGTCGCACTATAGTTTTGTCGTTGGAAACCTCGTTGACCTTTGGTTGGTATATTTGTAGAGCGTTCCAATTTGGTCAAATTATATGTTTTCTTAACAACATTTCTATCACCCTTAACATATAATACGTCACCGACTTGTAATTGTTTTAGATACTTAATGCCCTCTGGCGTTGGAAACTTATGTTTCATTGTTGCTTTCACAAAAGAACCATTTTCTGTTTCCACCATATAAACATCGTTTTTACCCTTATAGTAAATGTCAACAATATCATTGATTTTAATTGCATCATCAACAATACTTAATGATTTACCGTAGCCATATCTATGATATTTACTATTTAATGCCTTATGACCGTTCTTTTTCGCCCATTGTCTGTCGTGCATTGTTTTATACATCTCTGCGATAGACAATGGTTTATGACGACCTTTGTCACGATACAAGATTGTATCCCCAGAGATACAATGGTTAAACGAGTACGAACCAGCGGCAACAATCATATCTAAAATCTGTTGTGCCACCTCTGGGTCTGTACCTGTGGATT
>ERZ773028.118-NODE-118-length-69331-cov-9.215746_pt1 | contig 69331 bp, 76 predicted proteins | sample MGYA00511123_ERZ773028 | MGnify/ENA primary metagenome ERZ773028 (study PRJEB29015, sample SAMEA2738134) | human oral metagenome | biome: human oral; feature: human-associated habitat; material: saliva | place: China | collected 2206 ... | reverse complement strand
AGTGCTTGGCTACTGAAGCTAGGGCTGCTGGACCACAGTCTCTGGTATCCACTTGGGTCACTAGCTTATAGCGACCACCGAAGGACACCCGACCAGAAGCAGAGCCATTTGAAGCCGATGCCCCTCGTCGCATCACCCGCTTGATCACTTCAATCAGAATATTGACCAAAATCACCAAGCCTACTATGGCGGCAATATACAATGATTGTTTCATAAAATCCTTTCTATGAAATTAGAGAAAGCTAAAGAGTGCTTGTCAGAAAGATACCCCGACACCATAACGGAGTCGGGGTAAACAAGAGGGACTAAAAAAATTAAAATTTTTCCTTTCAGAAGGTGATAAACCTGTGCATGACAGCGTCGAGTTTCTCTCGATTATAGTATTTAGAGTTTCCCTTGAAATAATATTTTAAAGTAACTAAAATTGAGGGCATGCTTTATCACTCAATTTTTACTAATGCTTTTCCACCTAGCAATGCCTACCAGTAGGATTACTGTTATCGTAATAAATGCTATAAGTGCTACTATTATTGCCAATAATCCAGAAATAATATTAATTCTGTAGAGCATCCGTATAATTGACAGTATCGTAAGTGTAATCAACAATACAAATTCTAATTTAAACCAAGAATTATCTACTACTCGAGAAAAAGTGGAGAGTAGGACTAAAGTAATACCAATCAAAAGTAGATTGGAAAATATTACTTCTCCCTGATTGAACGGCCGAATTAGTAATAAGTTAACTACAATATTCAAAGACGACCAAAAAACAAAAGCCCATTTTCTTGTCATTATGCCAATACCTCGAATGAATGAAAATTCTTAGGTTCTTTATTCGCCGTAAGTTGCTGCTCCATATCCTATCATTCCACCTGCAACCGCAGAAGTAAGTAAATAAGCGGCACAAACTCCCCAGCCAACTGGATTACTAGCAGCCACCAAGAAGCCAGCAGTTGCGGCACCGTATGTAGCCACACCTGCAAGAATAGAGTCCACACCTTTTCCAGCTTCTACATTTGAGAGCAGTTGATCGTCCACTACTTCAAATTATCAAACGCCATTGTATCCAATGTTGCTGTGTTCATAAAAAATTCTCCTTATTCTAAGTTACTAGAGGTATCAGCAAGCACCTCTGGCAACAAATTTATTTTACGACACTTATCCTATCACTTGAATTTTTCTTAATCAAGGTCTTCTGGCACTTTTCATTAGAGTATTAATGCTCCATAAAAATAATATAAAATTTCTGATAATTCTCTTTATTCCCCTAAGAGCTCCCAAATCCTTGTTTCCCCTTGCCTTTTGAGAAGGCCAATTTCTGTTTTCTCTCTTCTTAAAATTGACAGGAAAATTTCCAGCTCCTTGCTTTTTCTCGCCTCGGTAACTATAGCAGCAATATATAATGCTTATTTTATAAAATCCTTTCTATTGGAGTTGGAAAAGGAAAAGACACTTGTCAGAAAAAGACCCCGACACCAAAATGGAGGCAGGGGACGTATTGGGGGACAAGTTTACGTGCTTGATCCTTAATTACCTGTTAACTTTTTTAAAACAGATAAACATTTGCAAGCATTAATGAAACGAAAAAAGCAACTGATAGAATCTTTGATATAGGCCACAAAAGAAAAGTTACTGCAATTGTACTGAATGTCCCTGCGATTACAGTAGCAATTCTTTCATTAACACTCCTTTTTTTCATAAGATAATTGTAATCCCCTTATTCCGCAGCGTAAGCAAATTCAGCAGCTAACGAAAGTCCTTCGGATCCGATAAGCAACCAGCCTGCTGATGTTGCTCCAGCAAGTAACGCTTCTAAAACAAAGCGTGGCGTTTCAGTCTAGGAAAATATCATAATAATTCTGTAATTCGACTATTAGCTGAGGCAACGTAAGCCATATTCTTGCCACTAATGTAAATAAATAACAATACAGACACATGCTACAAGAAATAAAAAAGAGAAAATAAATGAAATAATTATATTTTTACTGTAATAGGAGGCTAATGCTAAGGCACAAAGGATAAGCATCACATAAAATGCAAACATAAAATATCATCACCTGTTCTATATATCCAAATTTGGCTTCAATCACCCAATGATTTTACATATTAGCCTCGACTGAATTTAGGCTTATATATAAACTTTAATATTAATTTAAGCTAGCAAATTAAGGTATAGATTTTACCAGAATCCACCATCTCCCCATCCGGCTTTAGCACCAGTATACATTCCTGCTAATCCACCCACAATTTCCATTCCAGCAGCTATTTCTGGTCCCACTTCGGGAATTGTTGCTACGAATTTTGCTGGTCTATACATGGCTGTAACTCCTGTACCAAATCCTACGATTCCACCGGCGACTGCCCCTACAAATCCAGCTCCGTCCATATCGGCAAGATATTCCCTATCCACTACTTCAAAATTATCAAACGCCATTGTATCCAATGTTGCTGTATTCATAATAGAAAGTCTCCTTATTTCTAAGTTACCAGAGGTATCAGCAAGCACCTCTGGCAACAAATTTATTTTACGACACTTATCCTATCACTTGAATTTTTCTTAATCAAGGTCTTCTGGCACTTTTCATTAGAGTATTAATGCTCCATAAAAATAATATAAAATTTCTGATAATTCTCTTTATTCCCCTAAGAGCTCCCAAATCCTTGTTTCCCCTTGCCTTTTGAGAAGGCCAATTTCTGTTTTCTCTCTTCTTAAAATTGACAGGAAAATTTCCAGCTCCTTGCTTTTTCTCGCCTCGGTAACTATAGCGGCAATATACAATGCTTGTTTCATATATTTTATCAAAATTGATGTTTTTAGAGGTGCCCTTATGTTCAGGAACCCTTTTTTCTGTTGCATTCGGCGAAGGTTGTAAAAACGGAAACATAGAAACCTCCTTCTAAGCAATTGGCAACAACTCTATTCCTAAATTGCATGCGCCTACGTTATAGTTCTTATTCTCTCCACCTTCAACGCCACTGCAAAAAATATTACTAAAGATAAAGAATTCTAAGTATTATTAAAAAAGACCCTCTCCTAAAGAAGAAGGTCTAGATTGAAATATCATGCTAATTTTGTTTATTCTTAAAGCGCCATTCAAAACGAAGCTCATCGTAGAATGGGTAGACTAAATTCAAAACACCATAGCCAAGGATAAAACTTGCAATAACGTCCGTTGGGTAATGAACACCAAGATAAATCCGTGACAGGCCAATGAGGAAAATAGCCAAGCCCAGTAAAAACTCTACTAGATAACGAACAGACTTTCGACTAATCCGCTGATGGGCAATGATAATCATACTGCCAACAATCAACATCAGTACGAGAGAGTGGGCACTAGGAAAGGAATAGCCTGTTTCTGTCACCAAATGTCGAATGGACGGACGAGGACGCTGGTAGAGATTCTTCAAGCTAAGTACTAGAAGCACATCAATTAACCCCATTAAAGCCAATAGACCTGCTTCTATATACCATTTTCTACCAAGAAAAAAACCGACAACCACTACGAATAAAACCAATAGGGTTGATGAATGGGTGATGGTTCTAAAGAAGGCTGTCCAAAAGCTTGGTAAATCACCGCGGACTGATGACTGAATAAAGCGATCAAAGCCCTGAAGCATTCTCGGATCAAACTTAACAATATAGCCTAAAATAACGAAAATCAAGGCCGCAAAGCTAGCCCGAATAAAATATTTTTGTCGATTATGCATAGTGGTATTATAACACAGCTGCTACATTTTGGCGATAAGCGGTCTGATTGCCAGATAGAGTAGATAGAAACTTACTGCAAAAATGGCCCCTTCAATTAGGTTGAAAGGGAGAACCATGGCAAAAAGATAGTTCGCTAAGCCCAAAATAGCCTTAATATCAAAATTGGCAAATTTAGCATAGAGAGGCACCGCATAGACATAATTCAGAATAATCATTGCGACGGTAAAAGTTAGAGTGCCCAGGCTAGACCCGATGATATAGGACTTGAGCGTTTGCTTTTTCTTCCATCCCAAACCCAGAGCTAGGATAAATAGGCTCAAGGCGATATAGTTCATGGGAAGTCCAATTAGGGTGCCCACACCGCCATTATTTAAAATAAGTTTTAAGAGTGTCCGAAGGGTTAAAACCGCAAAAGCACTCTTGAGGTCAAAAATCAGTAAGGCAACCAAAGCAGGTAGAATTGAAAATTCAAACTGCAAAAAGTTAGCACTTGGAATTAGTGGAAACTGAACATACATCAGCAGAAAAGATACTGCTGAGAGGCTGGCAATATAAACCAGCTGACGCGTGTTAGTCGTTGATGTAGACATAAAAAATCCTCCAATTTTTTTCAAATTGAAGGAGGCTAAGTATTTTTAGGACAAAACTTTCTAAGTAAGCTGACTGAATCACCTTCGCCAGAAATCTTTTGCAACACCAAAAAACTTGTCTCCTCCCTTCCAGACTATACTGTCGGTTGTGGATTTTCACCACATCAACCCCGTAGGGTTCGCGGACTTCTGCCTCTCGTGAAGCTGTTACCGCCGGTCGGGAATTTCACCCTGCCCTGAAGACGCTCTAAGAGTAACAAAAATAGCTGTAAAAAGCAAGAGTAAAGTTTTCGATAAATCGGCAAAATTTAACAATACAGGAATGGAAGGGAGGAAAAATGTAAAATGCTCTTGACATTTAAAGTAAAGTCAGCTATACTTATATTGTAAAGTTGACTTAACGTATTTCGGGAGAACTATTGCTTATGAAAAATCGCATTCAAGAATTAAGGAAGGCTCAGAAATTGAGCCAAGCTGAACTGGGAACCCAACTTGGGGTTACCCGCCAAACCATCATTTCTTTGGAGAAAGGTCGCTATACGGCCTCTCTAGAATTAGCTTTCAAAATTGCCCGTTTTTTTGGCCTGACCATCGAAGAAATCTTTATTTATGAGGAGGAAAGTCATGTTTAAATCACTAGCCAAGAATGCTCAAAACCAGGCAGAATTTAAAAAATCGCTAACCAGATATATCACACCGCTAATAGGCTTCACTGCGGTTTATCTAACAACCATTTCGTCTTCAGATTATAGCGACTGGCTCATGCTCTTATTAACGATCCTAGAAATTGCGACCGCTACTATTTCCATTTACGGCTCAGCCTTGCTCGCCAATCCAAAATCCTTAAGTCGCTACTACGAGAAATTTCACTAATTTTAGTAAGGAGATTATCATGTTAAAATATTTATTAAATCCAAATTCTAAAATGTCTAGGAAGGCTTACAAGGCTTATTTAGTCATCTATAGCATTAGCTTTATTGTTGTTGGGATAATTATCTTCTTGACTTCCTCTGCAACGGTGAGAGATAAATATTTTGGCTATGGTTTAGGTACAGGGCTAGTCATCGGTGCCTTACTAGTCTTATTCCGAACCCTAAATGAAAGACAATTTGAAAAACAATATTTAAATGCCTTTGATGAGCGGCATCAGTATATCGACACATTATGTTTTAGAATTATCTATGGTCTAGAATTACTTTTTCTTATTCTTATATTCCTTATCAATCTCTATAACCCCCTCCATCTTCATTTTGAGAGGGTCCTAATCTGGTCTTTAATTTTTCTCTCCTACGGATTCTTTATTATCCGTGTCATTCTTCGCAAATTGGTTTAAGGATTAGGGACATTATTTTCATAAACTTAAGTATTAGGTTAAGTTCGATTCTTTTGCGACTGACTAAGAAAAATGATGTATCTTGCTGATAGTGATTGATAGTTTTGATATTAATTCAGTATAAACTTAATAGGCTACAAAAGCCCTAGTCATACAAAAAATCTCAAGTCGAAAGAGCGACTTGAGATTTTTTATGGCTTATTTTAATTTATCATGCTCATAGGTGTGGACTAGGTCAAGATTGGCGAAATTTTGTTGCCGCAGGGCCTCATAAACTATCATGCAGACGGTATTGGAAAGATTGAGGCTGCGAACGTGCTGGTCGTTCATGGGAATCCGAATAGTTTTTTGAGCATGCTCTCGCATAAAGGCCTCAGGCAACCCTTTATCCTCACGGCCAAAAATGAAATAATGGTTTTTGTCATCAGCGTAATTGACATCGGAATAAGTTTCTTGCGCAAACTTGGAGACCAGATGCAGTTGCCCTTGGCATTTCCCCAAAAATTCTTCTAGGCTATCATAGAAACTAATATCCAGCTTATCCCAATAATCAAGGCCCGCCCGTTTCATCTTGCGGTCATCAATGGGAAACCCCATGGGCTTGATGATGTGCAGGGGACTATTAGTAGCCGCGCAAGTTCTGGCAATATTCCCTGTATTAGCTGGAATTTGGGGCTGAAAGAGTACCACATGATTGCGACCTTTGGTTTCATGATATTTCTCTTGGATGAAGGGTTGAACGACCATACTTACCTCACAAATAATAATCAAAGAAAATCGAAAACAGGAAGGCACAAAGACCTCAGCCACCAAAGAGACAGCAGTTTAACGGAACCGCTATAATGGCTACTGTAGCAAATTCAAATGTAAAAAGGGAATTTGCTTTTTCGTTAACTTTTTTGATTTTCAAAGAGTATAAAAATAACCACACTGCTCGGAGTCAAGCTCAGCAAACAGCATGGTTGGTGGTGGCTCATTAACTTAAATCATAACAGGTTTGATTTAAATCAACGAATTCCTATAGTCAGTATAGCACTCCCTTGCCAGATGTCAACACTTACGCAGTAAAAGTATGTGTCTTACTTTTTGAGAAAGGGAATAAAATCCAACAATATCAACGAAAACAGTGCTATTTAACTTTTTTGAAAAATTTTATCAAAAAAGACCGAAAACAAATTTTCTTGTCCTCAGTCTTGACATTATCATTTTTTACTTGATATAATGGATTGACTGAGAAAGCAAGCCCGATTTGCTTTTCTCGGTGGTGTTAGTGTTGTCGCACTAGCACCTTTTTTGATTTCTTAACTTGATCATATTGTACCAAACCACGACAAAAAACGCAAGTTTTTTTACATTTTTCTTGCGAAATTTCCTTGATTTTAAAGGTTTTAATGGGGGTTGTGAGATTTTTTTGCAAGAAGTCCAATTAGTTTTTTGACCTGCTCTGAGCCAGGACGTTTGCCCCTAATCCAGTCTGTCCTATCTCCTCTCATCTGGATCCATTTCTGAGCACTTCCTGTCATAGCCACTTTTTTATGGTAATGGTCCAGCCACTCTCCCATAAAGAGCTCTCGCAAGGTACCTTCCTCTCGCTCAATAATCATTTGGCTCATGGTATCGGCACCAGTAGGGCTCCAGTACATCCCCCTCTTTTTCATCCTGTAGGTAATCTTCTTATGCTGGGTTTCCATAATGCCAATGCCCTTATGAGATAGGCCTCTCAAGTGTGCTGGCTTAGTTTGAGGAAAACGACCTAACAATTTTCGTCTAAATTTGAGGACAGCCTCTAATTCAGTCTCATCCTCAATCAGGCTTTCTAAGGTATCAAAGGCGGTTATTAGATAACCTCGCTTGTGCTCTCTAATTCCCTTGAAAGTCAAGTCTAGTAGCTCTGGAGGATAAGGCTGAAAAAATTGCTTGATTTTCTCATTGAGGTGGTAGCTATCCCAAAAATATTCCACATGCTTAATACCCAAGGCCTTACCAAATTCTTTAAAGGTAGCCTGACTGTAGCCGTGGCCACCGTCTGAATTACAGATCAAAATGGTTTGACTGGGAAACTCAAAATGATGATAGAGATAGTCCAAGGTCTGTTGTCTAGCCTTGAAATGAGAGGAGGAGATAAACTCCTTTTTGTTTTGGAGTTCATAACGATTAGGGCCGACCTGTTTTCTGCCAGTATGAATGACAAAGTGAGCCAAATCGGTATTATAGTTTTCTTGACTATGGTCAGTTGTTTTAACCATAGCCCCATCTCCTTCCAGATACACCTTATCAGCCACTATCTTTTGAGGAGCTTCATCCTGAAAATAGTCATAATCTTCTTTCATTTGGTGGAGCTGATTACCCTTCTTAACAGCCTTTAAGACGTTATCTTTGGTCACAATAGTCTGATTGATTAACTCTAAGACCGTCCCAACCTTACGATAGGGCAGAAAAGTAGCTAAGTGGGCCAGCTGATAGACCATTTCCCTAGAAAATCGACTGTGCTTTTCTAACCCCAACTTCTCATCAACTGGGATCCTACACTTACCTCCCTTATACCAACGGTTTCGGCTAAACTCTATTTCACCAAAGATAAAGGTCACCGTTCGGCTAGATTGATTTTTGAGCGTATAACCTTTAGCCCTCATACTAGGAGCGATAAAGTCATCATAATCTTTGACAAATTTTAAAAATTGTTTCTGATTAGCTTCCTGAAATTCCTTGAGTAGTTCTCGTTCATCAATAACTGCTGTGTCCATCCTTGTCTCCTGTTTCTATAATGTCGCCCATTATAGTTGACAGACGTTGTATCATCTTTTCAGCAGGAAAACAATTCCTTAACACATGCTTTGAGGAATAAAAGAAAAAAGGGGCTGGGAAAAAAGACCCATCCATTCAGACAGGTCAATCAAGTTATAAATATATTTATCAACATAAACATATTTATATTGATTTTAATAGTGATAATCTTCACCATATCTATTTTTGTAAAAATCTAATAAGTCTGATAAATTCTTCTTCAAAGGAGAAGGGCTATCATCAGCAAAACCAAACATAGATACTTTAATCAAATTTTGATAATATTCTTTTTCTTCTTTCAAACTTCTATCAACACTATAGTCAGGTAAGATTGGATGTTGATAACGAGGAATAAAGAAATATTCTTTTTTCGAACTCAACAATAAATCTAATTCTCGTTGAGCTAACCAAACATTTTTCATCTTAGTGGGTTCTTCCATAGTTTCTCCAATCTATAATGATAGCTATATTTATAGTGATTTTTATATTGGTTTATATCATGATTTTAATAGTGATATAAATAGTTATTAAAATCATGATACTTATTCTTCATAGTGTTCAATCCAGTCATCTAAGAACGGTGATGCTCCACTATATCCTGCCTCTTTCGCAATTCGATCTAGCTTTTCTCGATTTTGAGGCTTCAAGGTAAACTGATAAGGATGTTTCGTTTTCCCTGCGGGACGTCCTGCTTTTCGTTCTTTAGTTCTTGACTTAGCCGTTTGGGGTAACGTTTCACTCAATGCTTTACTGATTTTATCTTTCTTACTTTCAAAAGCCATAGCATACCTCTTTTTAATGTTGATTTTTAATAGTGATTTTTATATTTATTTTAATATTGATTTTTATGTATATAAATATTATGAGTTATCAGTGACCAGTTGGATCTGTCTCAACGTCTCTTCTAATGCTGAAAAGAAAGCCTTATGTCCGTTTCGTAATGATGGATCAGTCATAATATCAATGATGGTCTTATCTTTCGTTGCTCGATTGAACAATTCTTTTTGAGGAACTTGACCAACAATATTTTTATCATCTTCAAGAGCTGCTAACAGCTCTTTTGATTTTGCTGTATTGTGCTTAATCATGTTAGGCAAGAAATAAAGTTTTGCAGTAATCAATGACTCACGGCTAGGACGAATAATTTCAGTCTTTCGGTTTTATACTACTATTATAATATATACCATGATAAAAATCAATATTTAAATCATGATTTTTATAAATATTTTTATCATTATTAAAATAAACATTTAGATCAACATCTTTTTATCTGGTATTTAACACGGTAACGCCTGAAGGTTCGCTCGTTAATGCCTGTTAAAGTGGCCACGTCCCTATCAGAGTAGCCTGACTGGTAAAGCTCGAAGGCATGCTTCAGTCTGCTATCATCTTCTGAAAAGAGCGCTTTTCTGCCCTGGTATTTGCCTTGTGTTTTGGCAATAGCTATCCCTTGGGCTTGACGTTCCTTGATACGTTCCCTTTCAGCTTGTGCCTGGTATTTGTAAAGTTCCAAAATCAGGTTATTGAGAAGCCGTCTCAGGTTATCATCTTCAATCCCTCGAAGGGTAGGAAGGTTTAACACTTCCAACGTCGCTCCTTTTATTTGTATCTGATTCATGACTTCAGTAAGCTCCTGGCTATTTCGTCCCAGGCGTTCCAACTCTACCACTACGACTATATCTCCTTCACGGATATAGTCAAGCATGGCTTTTAACTGCGGACGGTCTTTGCTGACTCCGCTGACAGCTTCCTGAAAGAGCCTGTCAACGTGCTTCAATTGCTCAAGCTGCCTATCTATGTTCTGGTCTCTTGTGCTGACTCTCGCATAACCTATTTTTGCCATGTTTCCCCTTTCTATTTTGCCTAACCCTATTGTCCGCCTGCTTATCCCTTTTAAAACAAGAAAAAGGAAAGAGGACAATAGGCTATACTTCAATGACCGTATGACTTTCATTTGAAAATATGATGTAAACTGATATTATAAAACTACTTAATGAGAAAGGGGACTTAATATGTCTAAACTTAACGACTTACTTTCTGAACTTCAAATTATTGATGAAATGATTGTCAAATATGAAAAGTCAGAAGATGCAGAAAAACAAAACAAAGCTGAAGCATACAAAGAAGAACTTGACAGAATTTTTAAAAGGTATGCTGGTGCCGTTTACTTTGATGAGACCGAAGATGCAGTCGGCAAATACACCTACAAGCTGGAAAACTTGGGAAAAGCGCTCTTTTCTGGAGATGAACTTGAGCAAGAGTATGGTTTAGCCCTATTTAGGGAAGTGGACGATATCTTATAATCAGTAGGAATGGCTTAATAAATGAGCTATTCTTTTTTATATTAAAAGGCTTCTCTTCTACTTTCTTACTAATTACATTATACCATTTATAAACTCCGATTTTGACTCTTCTCCTTTTCCTGACGCAAGTCCTGCTCTACCTTCATTTCCTTGTACAGCGTGTAGTCTTTCACGATACTATCACGGTGCTCCTTAAGAGCATCTCGCTCAATTCTAATCTCCTCAACCTCTTTCTTCAGCAGATTAGGATCTGAACTCTTATCAACCTTAGCCTGATCCAAAATCTGACCAGCTGTTTTTTTCTGCTCGGGTTCAGTCTGATAAGCCACCAAAGCACCAAGTAACTCTTGCAGCTTAGCTATTTTCCCATCGAGCTTGGCCAACTCGTCATCTGTTTCAACCAGCTGCTTATCAAAGCGATCTTGCAGAAATTCAAACTGACCAGCATTCGTAACACCGTTAATCGATAAAAAGTTGAGTTCATCGACTAAACGGTCAAGTTTAGAAATATGAGTATTTTTTCGTAAGATTAGCTCACCATTTTTAGCAGATAACTGCTTGATAAGCGTGCTGCCTTTGATAAAACGATTTTGTTCAGAACGGTCTTCATTAAGAAAATAGAAAAAATCATTTTTCTTCAGATAGGCAGTGAAATTTCCTTTATCATTTTGGTCCAGCATTCGAGCAGGAATCGAAACGATACCTTTTCTATCGATACCAAAATCAACCTCAACATAAATTGCTTGAGGAGTCATATACTTCACTTGCCAACTTTCAATGTCTAATTTCATCTCAAAGTCCTGGGACTTTTCTTCTTTTTCCTTTTCAAAACGTGCTGCAATTTCTTCAACCGAATACCCTACGTCATTTTTAGCTAAGCGCTCTCTCATTTTATCTAAACTGTACTTACCTTTTTTGGATAAAGTTCGATCTCGCACAGGTCTTTCTTGCTCACAATCTAATAACTGATAAGTGACATACTTACCAGAAGTATCTACAGACAACTGCAACTCTTTAGCTTTTTTCATAAAATCATCTAGAGAAATTGAGTACTTAAGTAAAAAGTCCAAACGCTCTTTAATCTCCACCCGATAAGAATTTTTTTGGCGCCAGGCAGAATATTGCGTGTAAGAATTTCTCAAATGGGGTTCTAAAACTTTTGCCCCCTGCAAGGAGGCGTACTTATTAGAAATTTCAAAAAGGCTTTTCGCTGTGCCTTTTTGCCAGCGAAACTTTTTGAGTGTGATAGAATTTGTCGTATTTAAAATAATATGATTATGCAAATGGCCTTTATCCATATGAGTAGCGATGACAAATTGATACTGTCCTCCAGTTAATTCTAAAGCTGTTTGTTGGCCAATCTCGTGAACTTGTTCAGGTGTCAGATTATCACTTGGTGAAAAGGACTGAATGATATGATGCGCCATAACCCTTTTATCATTTTTCAAATCAGACAAATCATCATTACCTCTTAAAGCATCTGCCGCTTTCTTCGTAATAATAAAATCATCATAAATAGTCTGATTGTCAGAAACATTTGTCAGCTCTTGACCAGAGACCATTTTTTTATAAACCCGCCCATCTATAAATTCATAGGAGTAGTTGACGTGCTCATCTAGCTTTTTATCATCCAGCTTTAAGGTCTTAGCTTCGTTTGCAATATAATTGATTGCACGTTTTAAATTTTTAGCTGTTTTTATCTGAATCACTTTAGTTACTACCATGACGAGTGCCTAGTCTCCCTTCATCAAATTCTGTTTGCACAAGACGACTAAGTTCTGAAATTTCTTCCTGCAAAGCAGATAGTAAATCTTGGTCAACTTCACCAAGCGTATTAACAAATCTTGCAATCTGGTTGACGTTTTGACCAATAGCATTAACCTCTTTTCTCAAAGCCAAAAGTTCAGAATAGTCAACTGTCACTACCTCACCATTCAGCAACATTTTCAAAGCAAAAGCCTGAAAAGTTTTTAAATGTGCCTCTGAAATTTTTCGGCGAATTAGTGTTGCTTCCTCTTCAGTAGTTCGTAAAATGAATTGTTTGTACCGTTTTCGTCTCTTTTTTTCCATCACTTTTTTCCTTTCTTTTTGCAATTCCTGAAACAGCCCCAGGGGAGGGGGACCTTTCTCTTGCAAGATTAGCAAGTGGATAGCCACTTGCCCAAATAAAAAGAAAATGAGCGCTAACATTAGGGCAGTCCCTAACGCTATCAACTCATTTCTTTTTATCATTTTGGGAGAACCCAAACCCCTTTTTTGTCTTACTTCACTCGACAAGTTTTCGGTGACTTTGTCACCTATCTTAGCTCATTTTTTCAAAAGTGACCACTGGGCAAAATGAAATTTTGCTCATAAAATTAGGGAGCACTTTTTTCAAAATGCCCCCTAACGGTTCTGATACTTTTTCAATTACAATAGATTTCTTGATGGTGCCCAAGTCAGAATCTCTTTGCGCATATCGGCAAATTCTTCCTCACTCATTGCTTTCAAAGTTTCTAAAGCAACCGCAAAATCTTCAGCCAAAACGGCCAAATCATCCGCAAGATAATCCTGATAATCTGCTTCAATCATGGCAACCATTCCTGCTTTATTTTTCAAAACATTAGCCTGATTGATGGTCTTTTTTCTGACCAACCAATCATCCATATCAAAGTAATACCCTTGGAGAGCATCTTCAGTTATTCTCAGTTTCATCTCCTGTGTTCGTTCCATTGTCATAAAAATTTATGCCTCCTGTCTGTGGTTTTAATAAAAGTCCCTTCGTTTTTTTCGAACCTCGCCGGGACATTACTTCAAGGTTCTTTCCTCTTTTTTTGAGTAAGACTCCTCTGTCACTGCCTGTTTTTCTTGTGAACGCTGCTGCACTTCTTGCTTAGCTTCGTTCAATTTTTGATGAAAAGCATCTTCTGCATCTACCGTTTTTCCTTTAGTTTTTGCCTGCGTTATCGTTTGATATTGCCCCATTTTTTCATCAATTCTAGCCATTAAACGGCTGGCTTCTTTTTGGATTGTAGCCAATTGAAACTCAAAATTTTGTAGCCCCTCCGGTGTTTTTGGCAAGTCATTTAAAGCCAAAAATTGATAACTGTCTTGATGATTAAGTCCTAATCTTCGACTCACTAGATAAGCCATGGACTCAGCTTGTAAGTGTGGATTTAGCTTAGGATTCTCACCAGTATAAGCAAGCTTTTGTGAACTGGTCTGCACTTCTGCTTCAGCTAGTTTGTTGACTAAAGTCGTCAAAACTTCTTCAGGTTTAGCACTTCCTTTTTGTAAAAGAATAGTAGATTTATCTAAATCCAACTGTCCTTTTTCTCCATGTTCCAAGTTAACAAACTTAACCGCCAAGCCCTTTTCTTCAGCAAGATTTTTCAAAGTCCTATAGATATTATTATAATCTTCTGGTGCTTTTGGTTGCCAATTTTTAGACAGAATTTGTGATAAATCGGCTCCTTTAGTTTGAGAAATATCAAATAATTTCTCCGTTCTAAAGTAGGTTCTTGTCATTTCTTGTCCCGTCTTTGGGTCAATTACCGGTTGCTTATTTTTGTCCAGAATAGGCTTAATAACTGGCGCTGCAATTAAAATTGCTTTTTCTCCTCGTTGCACCTGGCCACCAATTTTCTTCCAACCACCATAAGATTTTAAGCGAGTTGCTTGCGGATATTGTGCCATAATCAACTCAAAATTTCTAGGTGAATAATGATCTAATTCTCCCATTGCACTAAGATAGTTTTTATAATTTTCTGGCTCTAGATAGCTTTGTCTTTTTTCTTCCAGGACTGCATTAAGAGTCTCACGATTATTCGTTTTAATCAGTTCACTAACGGATAAATCTCTCTCTTGATTAATCTGCCTAGACTGCTCAGCAGCATTTGATAAAGCATTAGTCGGATCAGTCCCTTGTGCAACCTCCATGCCGTCAGGTGTCCCATCACCATCTGTGTCCGCTGAATAAGGATTGGTGCCACGTGCCAGTTCTTCTTCATCTGTAAGACCGTCTCCGTCAGAATCTTTGGCTTGCTGCTGCCGTATTATTTCCTCTTGAGAAGCAAACTGCTGCTCCTTTAAAACGTCCATCATCTCCTTACCATTATCCTTAACGTAGGTATCATTGATAGCCAGCTGCTCTAGCTGGCCATTACGTTCCCGATAAACACCGAGGACGGTTTGTTTATCTAATCGTTCTAATTCTTCCCCTAATTGACCTTTTATTCTCATCACTGATGCTGGAATGAGTGCATCCTCTGTATTCCTAAAAAGAACTAATAGATCGCTGTCCTCTGGTGTTATTGCCTTAGACATATCAATATTATGTAGCTTTTCAACATCAGATAGGTCATTAAAAACAAAAGTACCTGTTTCAATTATCTCTGGCAACATAGGCAAAACTTTCATCTTATCTCTACTAGCTTCTGAGATTAAAATAGCATCATAATCACCTCTGCCGTAAGCAAAATCTTCTAATGCTTCAGTCATATTTCGATCAACTGGAGAAACACCAGCTAAGTGTGCAAAGTTATTTTTTCTAAATTCTATTTGTACAACTTCACTATTTCCTTTTTCATCCGAAATGAAATACGAAAGCTTACTATCAGCTATTTCTCTCAAGTACCATTGGGCCGTTGTTTGTAACGTTGGTGCAAATCTATTCAATCTACGAAGCTCTTTTGCATCTATTCCTTTATAACCTGGTTTTCTCGTTTGCACGTTCTCATTTTTAATGGTAAAATTTAATTGAGCGATGGCAGGAAAATCAGGTTGCGGTGAATCCGTAACAGGCTGCGATGCTGTCCTAGAAGAACTGAGTTCTTCTGAATAATCGGAAGTGCGATGAAATTCGCCCACATCGCTATTAATTAACTGTTGACCTTGGTCAGCAGTTTTTTTATTGCCTTCACTTTCTGATTTCATAGCCTCAGTGAAATGGTCTATTCTCATTTCAGTTCCAGCCGCATAATTTTTTAAGTTGAAATCATCCGTTTCTAAGAACGATTTTAACTGCAGACTGTCAAGATTTTCTTCATACATGCGATTGACAATCTGCGATACCTGAGTTTGAGTCAATGTTTCTCCGTTAATAACCGCAAAAGTTTCTCTCGGATCCACGGCCCAGCCATAACCCAATTTATCCGCATGACTTCCTAAATCACTACTATCAAGTAAATCGTTAAAATCAATCGTTCCAAAATTCTGATGCCCCGTGTATAAGTCAACTGGAATACCCGAATCTCGACTGACAGCCTTTGGTAAAACTGGTTTTGGATAGGTAGCATCTTTCTGTCGTGCAATTTCTAAATAGTCTGAAGGAAGCACTTTCTCTAATCTCTCTGAGATCGTCTGATTTTCTCCCCCAATATCATATCGGATATTTTCAACCAAGGGTTGGCCGTTCTCATCTCGCAAATCAAACCAAGTTCCACCTTCATTTGTTATGTGTAGAGGTGGAAATACAGGTATGTCCTCTGCTGGCATTGCTTCCAGACGGCTGTTATTTTCTGTATAAAGAGCTCTTATAAAGGTATCGTAAGGGATAATATCTCCTAAAGAATAGTTATCTGACAGTAAATTTTCGTCAGAGGAGTGAAAAACGACTTGTAAATCTGGTTCAGAATTAGTTTTTTCTAAATTTTTAGAAGCAGCCTGAGATAATACTTGATTATTCTCTAAAAGTTCTTCTTCTGTTCTGGTAACTGTTTTTGTAACTTCTGTCACCTCTTTATTTATTCGATCAGGGAACAATTCTAGTAGCGACTCCCCATTAAGAGAGATACCATAGTCTATATCTGCAGTATCGGAATCAATTATCATTAAACTGTCTAAAACACCTCCTCGGCCAGGTTCCGATAAAATATGTTCCAATTTCTGAAGTTGATCAGAGGAAATAATCTTTTTAACATAATCAATGAGTTCCTCTGCAGAGCTAAATTGCTCCTTATGGTTATTATCTTCCACCACTTCATAGCTAGTAATAGGCTCGGTAATAATCTTGGGCTGCCACGGTTTCTCTTGAGGGAGTTGGTCTGCATTTAGGACTCCTTGATCAACCAGCTCATTGCTCAAGGTTTCATAAGATAAATTTTCATAGGCTTCTAAAACATCCTCCCATTCATTTTTAGGAACTATATAACGCTGCACAAAATCATTCAAAGAGCTAGTGTTAATATGGCTTAGTTCAATAGTTGCTTCCTCAAAACGATTATCATCTCCCATATAATAAGGTCGGTTGAGGCCTACCTCTGCTACACTATACTTTTGCATTAACTCCAATGACGTGACGAGATTTTCTTTATTAAGTGAATCTATAAACGTTTTTTCCTCAGTTTTGTCACGAGTCGTTATATCATTAAGATTCTCAAATAATACCCCTTGCTTTTCCTCTGGTTCAGACATATCTGCTCCTTTCTCTGGTCGCTTCAACTGCTGCAGCAGCTCTTCAACTCGTTCTCTTTCCTTATCCGTTTTTGGACGGTACTTTGGGGATGGAACCAGGTTTCCTGACTCATCCATTTCCAAGGCAACCTTTCTTAGGCCTTTGACAAAGTAAATGCTAGGTTGTTTCTGCCATTGATTGAGCTCTCCGGCTTCTACCAGCTCTTGTGCGGCCGTTGACAGAGAAACCTGGTCATTTCTCCTAGCCATCTCTTCTAGGCGCTCTAGCTCCTTCTCATAGCGTTTAATGGTGGCTTTGGTATAAACAGACTCCCCTTTTTTGGATTTTTCAATCTCTTCTCTGATTCTAGGGATATTACGGACACTCATTTCAAGACCCGTGCCCTGTCGATTGAGCCCCTGCTCTCGATTTTCAGCCTGCCACTCCAAGTGCTCCACTCGTTCCCGTTGAGCCTCTATCTCTTTACTTTTAGAGATAGCCCGCTCCTCTAATCGATTAGCACGTCTAAAAAAAGCGTCTCCACCACGCTTATCGTTCATGGGCTGCCCATTAGCTTGGGCAACATGGTCAAAGACCGCTTGAGTGGAATCCCTTAGCTCTCCCTCAAGTCGGTTTAGCTTGCGCCTAGCTTGAGCTAGACGACTATTATCTAAACTAGGCTCTGACTTTTCCTGTTTCAAATAATCGTTCCAATCCATCTTTTCTTGCCCCTCTTGTTTAGGCGGTATATCAACCACTACGGGAATACCGTCAGCCTGTAGCTTATCAATAAATTTTTGACCAGCTTCATCATTATCTACCGCTAGGGTAATTAGGTCTGCATTTTCTCCATTTCTAAAAACATCCGTCAGACGAACGACTTCATCTATATTAGTCCGCAACTGGTTCCTACTTAAGGTCTGGCTAGCCTTACCGTCGGATAATAAGTCCAAGGTATAGTGACTGATTGTCCCTTTTTTCAGGCCGTCCATAGCTACCAAGCGAACGTCCTTCAAGTCAGCCTTACGAACTTCATAGTAGGACATTAAATCGATAGGTGCTTCCGCAAACACTAAGCGCTGCGGCTGTCCAATATCGACTGAAAATCCGGACAAGCCATCAGAGCGTTTCATCAGTTGCTTTAGGTGGCCACGTTCATGGATTTCTGGATGATTTTCAATCCCCTGCAGGCTAGCTCCTACCAGTTGTCCCTCAAGGTCTCTAGCTTTAAAAACAATAACGGGCTCTATCAGATTAGCCTGATAATTGACATAGTCTGCTTGAGCTAGATTGCCAGATTGGATAAAGAAGTCAATCGTCTCATCAGATAGACCACGATCATTTTTGAGATAGTCCCTAGTCTTTAATAGGTCTTTCGTCTCTGACTTAGCCAAGTAATAAGAAAAAGGCTCAGCCTTAACAACTGGCTGAACCTCTACTGTGTTAAAATCTCCTGTCTGTAAATAATTGACTGCCTGGTTAAACGACACCTCTTGACCAGACAGTTCTTTTTTAACCGTGCGAACCAAGTCAATCACGCTGCCACCAGTATCACGTGACCACCACATAAAGCGATTACGGTCTGGATATAAGCGAAAAGTATCATGCTCCTCCCAGTAATAATAGTTTGATTTTTGTCTGAGCTCTAACCCCAAACCTTGAGCAACAGACACAATATCCATACTATTAAAGCGTTTCAAGCGTTCTTCAAATCTTGCTTGTAAATCGGTTCTCCTAGTTTCTGCTTTTCCTGCCATCACTCATCATCTCCTCAATCAAGTTCTTCCCAAGCAATTTCAGGGAATTTCTCTAGCCACGCTGTGCTATTTTGTACAAAGCACTTTGTTAATTTCCGATAGAGACTCGTTCGAGTCTCACCTTGCGAGCGAGCAATCGCATCAAATTTCTTAAAATCTTGCTCGTCAATATAAATAGATAGTTGCTTTTTAGCCGTCTTACTTGCCTGTCTCATAGTTCCTCCTTTAGTTTCAAATCAAGTCATTTTCCCATGCTTCTACGATAGACTCACCAGAGTCAGCAACTCGACCCTCTTCCTCTTCGTCAACAGCTTTCAAAAATTGCTTAAAGCCCTCATCCTCATCAACCACTAGGCTCCAGTTCACATTTTCCGTAAACTCTGCGATATCTTGATTCTTCATATCGTGGTAATACTTATACCACTTACCATCATCAGGATTGTCTGATAGGTATTTCTTCATGGGGTGGTCATTAACGGTAGCCCGCTTATCTCTAAAGACATTCTGTTTAGAGATAAATAGTAGTGCTTCGCCGACTCTAATCCGAGCGATTTCATCTGGAGTCATCAGATCCCGTTGGTGGGTCTGATAAGACGTAGTTCCTGATTTATGGCGGCCACCACTCTCAGAGTAGTTAGTCTGAACAATCGTCTGGCGCCCAGCTCGTTTAGAGAAATATTCCATCGTGGTCACATCATTAGTTCCTAGAAAAAGTGTTGAATCACAGTTATTCATTAGCGTCTCCCAATCCTTAGGATAGAGGGCTTTTGCTTGGCCTAGCGCCTGCCAAATGGGCTCAACAGAAATCTCACGACTACGAACAGAGGCCAACACCTCTATAAAGTTAGGAATTCTACCGATATTGGCAATCTCATCAATGATAACTCGAATATGCAATAAGTCATCTTTGCCTAAGCCCTCAACTTTCCCTTGAATAATTTCATCAGCCTGATGCGTTAATTGGTCAAACATGATCGCAAACAGGGTTGAGGCTAAGAAGTTAAAGGCCTTATTCGTTTCAGGAATTGCAATAAAGACGGCTGTTTTTTCTGTGTTCCAGGTCTCCATCTCTAAAGAATCACTGGAGACCAAATCAGCCACCGCCTCATGGTCAAAAACAGAATACTGTGCCGACATAACTGCTAAAACACTAGTCCGTGTTTCAGCCTCAAAGTTAGAATTAAAAAGATTCCACTGTCTGCAGGCATAATTACCAGGGATGAGCTTCTCTAGGTCCTCAAACATCAGCTCAGTAGGACTTGGAACCTTTTCATCGACTCGCCGAATATTTCTAAGCAGGTCAGGTATCATGGTCAAATTAGGGGTGTAACCCCGCTTTTGGCTATCAAAATAAAGATAGCCAATCAAAGCCCGGGTTAACAGCAAGTTGGCTTGTACCCAGAAGTTTTCCCCTTGGTTGTCGGACTTCTTGGTACCATCGACAATTGCTTCTGAAATCCGGTCTATATCCAGCTCAGAGCGCATATATTTAAAGGGATTAATGGTGTTAGAATTGGTCATTGTAACCAAGTCAAACACTTTAATTTTGTAGTTGTGCTTAGCCAGCATTTGACCCACCTCATGAACCAGTAATCCCTTAGGGTCTGTCACAATATAAGACCCATTCATCTGCATAAGATTAGGCTTGACATAGGTAAAGGTCTTCCCAGACCCGGGAGGCCCGAAAACTACTACATTCTTATTAAGTTGCCTATCATAAGGCAACCGGCTATTAAATAGCCCCATTCGAGCATTTTTCGTGTAAATGATATTATTCTCAGCTATCTTATCTTCAAAAGGCTTTAATTCCTTAGCCGTCGCAAAGCGAGCCGACCCAGACTCTTCACCTGTCCGATGTGTTCCCCCAGGACGAAAGCGAGCATACAGAACCAAAGCTATCAAAAAGCCAAACCCTGCAGCACCCCAAGCAAAGGGAGAATTGACAAAGATAAAATATGGCCGCTGTAAATAATGACTTATGGTGTAATTTGTAGCCTTGAGAATATCCACCACTCCAGTTGGTCGAGGAGCCGTCAAAAAAAGAGCTACCAGACGATAGCTCAAACCTGCAAATAATAGACCTAGCACACCAAAAGGCCAAAATTTTCGTTTGACACCAATCATCTAAAGCCCCTTTCCTTTTGTCTTTGTCGCACGTGGCTTTTTAGCTTTAGGCTGCTTCTTCTTATGCTTGTTAATCTGTTCCTTAACGGTCAAGTCTGACGCTTTCTTAGCCAGTTTATCCTTAGCCTTTTTGGGATTCTCCAAAATAGAAGATTTGACTTTCTCACAAGCAGAAGCTAGGACATTTTCGTCCCTGGCCTTAAACCAAAGGCGCTGCTTACCGTTAGGTAAATCTTCGTGAGCAAAGTTGACACCATATTTCTTGAGTTCAGCCTTTAGCTTGGTAAAGTTAATCTCACTTTCCGCAAAGTCCTTATAGTCTTTCGAACCTTGAGCGTATTTCATAAAAGTCTTAATCGACTGCTCCCCCTGGTTCATGTGCTTAATATGACTTTGCTGCAGGTGATTGGCAGTAGCTTCAGCTAAATAAGCCATTAGTTTTAGCAATTGCTCACCCGTTCGCATCGAAACCTCATTAAAGCGATGGGTTAGTTCTCGTTGGTCGATCATTTTACATCATTCCTCTCTATCTTTATTTAGGGTAATCCGTAAGTTTAGGGGCGCTGACAACTTGGTAACCATAGTCAGAAGACTTGTCTTGCTTGACTTTAAAAGTCACTCGCTTGGTCGTCACCTCGTCTTTAACATCTTTCAAGCCACAGACATAAGTCACCGTCCAGGTGCCTTTTTTCTGTTTGATACTTTCCAGCAAGACACTAGTTGGCGTAACAACACTTGTCTTAAGCTTATCCTTGTCTATATCTGGCGCAATATAGTTAGAGATTTCATTGGTCTGATTAAAGTAACTGCCAAGGAAATAACGACTAAAGACATCAATCGCATGATCATCAGAAGATTGATTACTAGTTGTTGTGACCTTTTGTGGCGCTGCTTGATTTGCTTTCAAAGCTTTGACTTGCTTGCCTACTTGGCTAGCTACAAACAGACTAAGAAAACTCATGACGAGAGCCAGCACCAAAAGAGCCCCCTTGAGTACGCTTAAAAGAGGATTTTTAGCTCTTTCTCGCTTTGGTCGAGGGCTAACTGGCTTATCAGCTGCTGCAGGGGTGGTCTTATCTGTAGGAGCCGGAGTCCGGTTTGACTTCAGAGCCCCCAATAACCCCTTTTTAGATTCTGGTTCCAAGCCAAAGTCAGCTAAGAGTGTCTGAAAGTTTTGGCCCATTTCAAGTGGTAAGTTCACTTCTGCCTGGTCTAGGAGAGTTCCTTGACTATCCAGCTGCTGCACCTTTACCTGAGTTTGAACGTTAAGCTGCAAGCAGCGATTTTCCTCACTCTCTAAGCCAAGTAAGAGAGCATCACGATTAGGAAATTCTAGCGTTTTACCATCTAGAGAACTGATAGAGCGAAACATTAAGCTTCACCGCCTTTCTGACTCAAATTGCTTTCAAGAAAACTTTCCAACTCCTCAAGTGATAAATCATACTTCTTCAACAAGGCTTGTTGTTGCTTGAGCTCCAGCTGCGTAATAGCAGCTTCGAGTTTTTCAATCCGTTCTTGAGACTCTTTTATCTTCAAGCGATGTTTTTCAATCTGCTGTTTCTTACTATCAATTTGCTCTGCTAGAGTTTTCCTTTTGCGTTTTGGTGTTGTATCAAATTCCATTGTATTTCTCCATTTCTAGTTAATCACTTACTAATCGTCGCCAGCTTCTGTATCTGAACTTGAGCTAGAACTGCTATTATCATTAGCCCCTGGAACAACCGTTCCATAAGCCAAGGTCCCATCATTGGTATTAGTTGAGTCCGCAATCAATAAGGTAGTCATATCGTTAACCTTATACTTGCCGCTGACCTTAGTGTAGTTCAGCCGCATGGTTAGCTTGTTCTCAAAATCAAGTTGGGCGTCTTTCTTAGAACCCTTGGTTTTTAAAATATCGTTGGTATAAGTCACTGTTGCAATCACGGTGTGATTACGATCATTGATATAGATTTGTGCATCTTTAAACTTATAATTGACGATATAGCCTTCATAGGATTGATTAACCGGTTCCTCTTCCTGTGAAACCGTCCCATTGTAGAGTCCTTCAGTCATAAAAGGTTTATAGCGTTCTCGATTCTCACCCAGGTCTTTCTTGGTGTAATAAGCTACCAAGAAGTCCTTAATATAGCTATTCGTTAGCTCTGACCCTTTAGCAACCTTATGGCTTTTTGCCTGTTTAACAGGTGCGCTACCTTTATGGCCAATCCGTCCAAAGGAAAAGCCCAGCATAAAAATCACAATAAGGGTAAGAATGATGCCTACCCACTTAAAAAATGTCACTTTGACTGTATCTATCATAAATTTTCAAATCCTTTCTTTAGTGTCCGGGTGGCATAGCGAAACTATAATAAGCCGCATTATTTGCTACTCGCCAATGCACCTGTGTTTGATTGCCCAGATAATTCAACTCGGAAACAAGAAAACTGCCATCATCATTAACCGCCTCGACAAAACTAACGTGGCCATAAGCAGCCATAGTAAAGTCAAAGCCACCCGCTGTTGAGCATACCGCACCCACCTCAGGTTTTCCAGTCGCTCGCCAGCCATAAAGAGCTGTCAGGCTACGGACCCAGTCTTGACCATTGCCGAGATTGTTGACAACATCAATATTCCAGGTCTCGTGTACCCTATTTTTGACATAGAAGGTACATTGTCCTTGCGGATAGGCATTTCCTGGATAACCTGTAATACAAGCTTGGCTTGGTTGTGGCCATTTGAGTTTGTCCTTATACTCTTGAGGGAAATTAAAGGATGAGGCCTTGGTTCCGCCAGGACCAGAGCCATTCTTAGCCTCCGTTTTCATGGTACCCTTAAAGATATTCTCGAATTTCTTAGCACTATCAGAAATCTGGCCAATCTTAGTTTGTCCATCGGATAGCTGTACCCCTTCGTAGTGTAAAGACCAATACTTGGCCACCTCTACAGAGTCCTTAGCAGTGGCTAGATAAGCTTTTACATCCTTATAGCCACCGTTTAATTCTCGGTGTAAGAGGTCTAACTCGACCTTTGAATCCAGAGTCTTACTAGAAGCAGTTGCCCACCTTGAGCCATTGACACTGTTGCCCCAGCCAGACCACTGAAAGTATCCAGCCACCCCGCCACCAGAGTTAACCGCTTTGGGGTCAAAGTTTGATTCCCTTTCGCAATTAGCCAAAGCTCCGGCGATTCCTTGTACCGTAGCACCCTCAGAACCTAGTTGATTGACAATAGCAATCACATCTGCAGCCCTCTCTTTAGAAATACCTGCCTTTTGGGCAACCTGGTCAGGGGTTAAGCTCGTCTTAGACCCTCCAGAAGAACCTAAACTGGTCTTCTGTGAGTAGGTCACAAAGGGAAAATAAAAGCCTGGATTCATATACATCCAGGACTCTTTATCCTTATGACGAGTAAAGACATAATCTTTCATAGAGTTTTTGACGGTTACCGTTGAGTGCTTCTTATCTGCTGTTTCAAATTGCTTAGCATAGGCAATACGTAAGCCCTTATCTGTCCTTACCTGTCCAATCTCATCACCAGCCTTCACCTTATCCTTACTTTTAACGCGGATAGTTGCCACATTGTAATAGATAAACTCTGCCTTATCCGTCTTAATGATGACATTGTTACTGTCACCGTCGCCATCATCACCTTTTATATCTTTCTTGGTCACCTCAACAGTCCCATCCATAACAGCATAAATCTTAGCGTTCTGCTTAGCCTCTAGAATCGTATCGGTATACATATCTTTGCCGTGATAACCAAACCGAGAAGTAACCGTAACTGTCTCTTTGCTCTTATCCTCCTTGTCCTTATCCTTTTTATCGTCCTTTTTCTTGTCCTCTTCCTTCTCAGGGGGATTAAAAGGATTTTCGAATTCCTGTAGTCCTGGATACTTACCAGTTTCTTTCTGAGCATCCAGCAAATCCTTATACTCGTCTAACTCATCAGAGTCTAGTTTTATCCACTTGACCTCACTCTTTTTCCCATACAGATCTGCCATAGTCTTAGGGTTATCTTTGTCTTTATACATGTTTTTCCAAATGTCATCTAAGGCATCGGAAAAGTGGTTAAAATGCATAAAGCCAGCAATCTTACCACCAAAACCATCATCCCAAGGTGCATCCGGCTCCCACTCCCCACCGTAGCGATAGTTCATGTAAAGCAATACAGAGTCAATATCGGTATAATAGACATCCCCACCACTATAATCAGACTTTTTCCCGTCAGATTGGCTAACCTGAACCCATGCCTGATTAAGTGTGTATTCTGTCTGCTGGATGATATTCGATGAAAAAATCGAAGATACCATAATAACGATAAAAATCAAGAAAGCACTGATTAACCCAACAAACCAAGTAATCGGATTAGCTAAAAGTGTTGTCACCACAGCCTTGACAGCCACTGCAGTCGCTCTAACTGCTGCTTGTGTTGCTTTAGCTGTAGTCTTAACAGCAGTCTTACCAGCTCGATAACCAGCACGACCGGTTCGATAAGTGACCTTTGCACCTGCTTTACCAACTCTATAGCCGGTTTTAGCCGTTCGCTTAGCTTGAACAGCATTACGTCTAGCCTGAACCATGCTGCCAAGAGTGTCATCTTGACCCATGTTAGCCTCTACGCTAGAACGAACCCCATATTTAACACTTCGTTTGACCCCATTTCTGACTTTCTGAAAACCAGTTGGATGTTCCTTTTTAAGAAGCTTCTTGGTTTTCTTAGCTGCCTTTCTGGTCTTCTTAGCGGCTCGCTTTTTCTTCTTTGCCTCCTTTAGCTTATCCAGCGACTTCTGATCGACATTTCGCTTACCAAAGTTCTTCTTAGCCAAAATCTTGACATTTTCTTTCTCCTTTTTAACAGCGTTCTTAGCCTCTTTATAGTCTTTCTTGGCATCCTTATCCTTATAGTCTGCCTTAGCAAAGCGCTGCGCTTCTCTAGGCTTTAAACGCTTATAATCAGCAACATCTGACTTAACCTGTCGCCTAACGGACATCCGTTGACGTTTCTCAAGGAGCTTTTCTCCTTGACTTTTTTCCTTTTCGTCCAAACTATCACCTCCTGTCAGTCACTAAAAAGTGCTATGTGACCACAAAACCAAGTTACCTTAAGCCCTCTGGTCACACAGCACTTAAGCGCTGTGTAGCTGTGTACTAGTTGTCTTCGACTACCTTATAAGCATCTGTCGCAACCAATCTAAATAACTCTGTCTCTTTCGGTATTGGATTTTCAAAAGGGACAACCATCTGACCGGCGATAATAAGCCCGGTCCCTTTTGCCTTTGGCTTTTCCACGTAGCGAGTCAAAGCAGGGGTCAATGTAATAACTTTAGATAACTGGTCCAAATCCACCCGTTTTTGTTTGAGTAAGATAATAAACTCACTGTTAGAGATTAACTTACGCCCCTCTACACGTTCCAACAGGGTCTCCACATTCTGCGTAATCCCCGTAGGAATAGCCCCGTATTTACGGACACGAGCATAAAGATCAGTAAAGAACTCTGCTTGCTTGTCAGTTTGGAATTGGTACTGCATTTCATCAAAATAAAGGTGGCTCGTCACCTTTCCTTGATTATCGACGACTTGGTTCCAAATATAATCCTGAACAACCATCAGGGCAAATGGTTTTAACTTCCCTGATAGCTTTTTCAAGTTGAAAATCACAAATCGGTCCGTAATATCCACGTTGGTCTCATGCGCAAAAATATCTTGTGACCCCTTGGTGTAACTTTCAGACTTCAGAGCCAGTGACTGAGCTGCAGGTTCTGGTTGCTCCAGTAGAATATTATGCCAATCCTTAAGGGTAGGCGTCCTGTCCGTGATTTGCTCGTAGGTCAGCTTAGTGACTCGGTCAATCAGAGAGAAATCATCGTCAGTAACTTCTTCCAAGATATTCTCGAACAACCCCATAATCAAACTGGACTTTTGCCCAATCGGGTCTGCATCATCAGCAGATAACTTATCCATATCTGGTAAGTCCATTAGATTAAGGTGGGTTGTAGATCCAGGATAAATATCGACCACCTGAGCCCCAAAAGCTCGACCAATATCTGTGTACTCCTCTTCAGGGTCTACAATAATGACCCTATCATTAGGAAACTTTAGCAGCGTCGGAATAATTTCATCCGTTTTCACCGTGACAGACTTACCTGAACCAGAGGACCCCAGGACAACCCCAGAAGGGGTGTTGAGGTCCCGCTGGCGATCAACAGTAATAATGTTATTAGAAATCTGATTTTGTCCGTAATAGATAGCATTAGGACTGTCAGACTGCAAGTCCGTATTTGTAAACGGTATCTGTGTGGCTACGTTGGACGTAGTCATAGGCCGAGTAAAATTCTTCTTAATATCCAAATAGTTGACACCGATTGGTAAAATCGTATTGAGAGCCTCTTCTTGATGATAAAAGGTCTCTTCAAAGTCCACCACGTGCTTACGACCAGCCGCCTTAATTCGGTTGGTATAATCAGCCAATTCATCTTCAGAGTCAGCCTTAAAATAGACCAGAATAGACCCTGTATAAATCTTTTGGTCATTATCTTGGATTTCTGTCTTCCACTTTTCAGCCTCTTCTGCCTTTTCTTTAGCTTCACCAGACACCGCCAAATCGCTAGAGACACCGTCTCTAGCTGCTCCTTTCTGCGACTTAACCATATCCATTTTAACGGTTGCTTCAGCGGTATTGATTTCCTTAATCGCTTGCCCAATATCCTTAGGTTTAGCGTTAATCACAATAGCCAATTCAATCCCAACATCTGTCAAAGACTTGATTAAACGATCATTTAGAAAAGACGGGTATTCCCTTACAAACATAACCTTAACGTACTTATGGTCTAACATCATCTTTTCTCGTTGAAACCAAATCCTACTAGGAGCGACAAAAGACTTTGTCGTCAATCCAGATAAGGCTACATCTCGATAGTCCACATCCAGATAAGGATTGCCCCGCAGCAAATCATTAAAAATATTTAGCCGCTGTGACCCGTTTTGAGGGACAATAGGGACATCGATAGACTGGAATTGCTTAGAAAAGTTATTTTCAACGTCATTTAGCTTACGATAGGCCAACTTTCTATCTTTAGCCTGAGTGCTTACCGTAACGTATTTTTCCACTTTAAAATTATTTTGGTCTGTATCAAAACGAGACTTAATCATATCATTGTATTCCTGGCGGAAAACATCTCCTCCATCACCTGTATAGTCGTAGGTGATTGTCTCTAGAAGTGTTGACGGAATAGGACGATTCAGCACCAATAATTGATAGTGATTCTCCGAATCCAACCCGTTTAGCGCACCCGCATAATAGTCAACCACATCTAGCTGCTCTTCTTCATCAGCTGTAATGTAGTTAGTATCTCCCAGATAATAAGTCTTAGAATAGGTCTCATCTGCCACGTGCATCAGACCGTCTTCAAACAAAGACGTGTAGCGAATAGTGTTCTGTGTGCTAGGCTTCATCGCTCGTCTTAGCTGCTTCTGCCGTGCCTTTTCAGACCGTGTCAAAGTCGTTCCACTCGTAGACGCCTTTCTCTTGAACAAACTTACCATTAAACTCCTCACTTTCATATTCGGTCATATAGGACCGTTCTTGTACCGTGAACTGAAAAATCAGCCACTCCTTAATCACTTTGTCAATCTTAAAACCATAAATGACAAAGGGCACTACAATAATAGCGCCAACATAGATCAGCATATCCGGCCACCCCATAAGCGAAATGAGAATCGCCAAGCCAATATATATCCCAAAGCCAAAAAACATCAGCAACTGTCGACCCGTAAAAGCACCAATAATACCTCTCTCATAACCTTGGATTTCCTTGTAAAAATTAGACCCTAACTTGTTCATTAGTAACCTCCTTCCTTAAATAAATAGTCCGTGCCTTATCCCAAGCACTTGTAAAGTCAATGGGAATTTCTTGCCCTTTCAACAAATTACTAAAGCCATATTCATCCAATTGAATATAGCCAGTTGTTCTAGGAACTTGGCTAACGTAAATAGTCACTTTCGAAGACTCCTGAGAAGAGACAAGACCTTTTAGTTCAACGGTAACCTGACCCTTTTCTCCCAGAGTTTTAACATCTGCCTCACTAAGGGTAAAATGGTCATTTAGCTTTACAGGTTGCTTTGGCTTTTGACCAGTGGCAACCTTTTGTGATGCTGGCTTAGCCCTTGCATTAAACAGGATAACCGCACCAATCACTACCACCCCTACCCCCAATAAACACCAAAGCCAAATTGCTTTTGACATCTTGACTTCCTCCTTCCATCAAAAAAGCCCATCTAGTATTTGACTACTAAATGGGTATGGTAGTTTAATCCTCATCCTTTTCAGGAGAATAGGGACCATAAAAGGACTTCACGATACCCGCTCGCCTCATAGCATCTTCGTATGCCGAGCGAGCCAATTCAGAAGCCACAATCGTTCTAACTCTAAGACTCCAAAGTTCATCCTTGGCTTGAGCTATAGAGTTATCCAGGTCTTTATTTCGCCTTTGATAGTCCCTTTTTCTTTTTTCTAACTCTTCAATTGTCATCTGATTTCCTTTCATTATCCGGTTCTATTAGGTGGCCTCGCTCAAATGTTTTAGCAACAGCATAAAACTTTGAAACAGCCATAAACTCCTCCTAAGAATTTTTATCCATTATACCATAGGACTGTCTCTAAATTTTAATTTGCCTGGAACAAGCTCTTAGCCATACGCTGTGAGCCAAAAAGCAAGAAGATAAAGACGCCACATTTACCAATGTATGAAATGCCAGAAGCAAGATTTCCTAGCCATCCATTTGAACTTATTGAAGTAACCTGATCCATCTTAATGCCTTGCCAGATTAAAACTAGGATAACAATTATTACAGACTGAAAAGCTATAGCTCCCGCACGTTTCAAAAAGTTTGTCGCAATCGATCGTGTACTGTCAGCCATCCAAAAAGCAACAATAATCGGGGAAACTGCTTTAAGCAAATATAATTCAATAAAACGTAAAAATGAAACTATTTTTATTGATAAAATAGCAAAACCACCACTAATAAATGAAATAACATTTATAGAGTTTCTTGCTGCCCAATTACCTTTTTTCAGTGGTGAGTAGTCAAAAGTATTCTCTTGGACATCTAAGCCAATTTGTGTCGTTACACCGTCAAAGAACCATAGAAAAACTTTAACGAGCTTACCAGAAAACATGACTAAAGCATAGGCAATAGCATATTTAAAAGCAATCTCTAGAAATAATCTCCATGTCACATCCCCATTTTCTCGCTTGATATATCGGTACCAGGATAACATCTCAATTAACATCATGACGGAAATCATGATGACTCCAATGGCCTGAAAAGCTTTATTGACATTATTTACCGAATTATTAACTGAGCTATTATAATCATTTAGAGATTTGGTTAAATCTCCAACCGCATCTTTCATACAACCTCCTCTCTAAAGGCAAAGAAAAAAAGAGCCCTAAGACTCTTTGAAACAGCTAATCATCAAATTTAGAAAAGGTAAGCGCAAAGGCAAGAAAGACAGCCACAATCCCTATCAACCAAGCATCAAACACCGGATGAGGAAAAAAATTAGGAATATCTGTCGTGAACATACTATTACCATAAAGCAAAGTAAACATATTCTTGATAAATTGAGGCACATGCGTCCACTTATCATCTATACCAAAGATAAAATCGGTTACTAATAGTAACAATAGCATAAGCACAAACTTTGAAATACACCAAACCACAATCGTTATAAGAGAACACTTGATAAGATTAAAAAACAAACGTGTCAAGTAGAATGGGGTTTGAATAACTAATAGAACGGCTTTTACTAGCCAATAGAAGCCCGTTGCTCCAGCCAACTTTAGCTTAGCAGATTTAGTCATTGGTCCAGCCTCGTAGTCCTCAACATCATCAACTGGACTCGCTTGATAGCTCGCAGCTGCCCCTGTATAGCGATTGACCAAGGACTGTGCCTGCTCAATCTCTTGAGAGGTCGGTGGCCGACCGTTCACCTCTTCAAAATCCCTAACATAAGCCATATAATCAAAATCTCCGGCCATAGCGTTACCTCTTACTTTATCTTTTCTTAATACCTTCATTGTAACATTTTTTTACATTTTTTAAGCCAAAAAATAGGAAATCTTTCCTATTTTTGCCTTAGAAACTGATCGCATTAAGACCAGCTACAATCGCTGCAGTAATCCCTGCAGCAAGTACTCCTAGGGCTGCCCCTGAAATAATACCAGACATCCCATTATCTTGATCAACAGGATTTTTATTCTTCCATCCTGAGAAGAATGTATAAGCACCAGTTAGGAGCCACCCCAATCCAATCGCTGTGATAATACCACCTAAAGCTGTGACAACTTTTGTTGCTGTTTCCATAATTTAAAAGTTCCTTTCTGTTTGTACAATAAAGTATTAAGATTAAGCCTCTTTCTTCTTTTTCCAGAAGAAAAGACCACTTAGAGCCATTAAGGCCATACCAACCAAGCTAGTCGCTTGACTGGCTTTATCTCCTGTATGTGGCAAGGTCTTCATTTGGCCATCATCAGACTTAACACTTAGTGTTTTATCAGAGTTAACGGTTGCCCCAACGGTCCCAGGATCAACGGCTTGAGTAGTTCCATCAGCCTGGCTAACGACAGGTTGGCCATTTTGAACAGAGACGATAGTTGAACCATTCTCCGTTGTCACAGGTACCTCAGGGGTCACATCTTGGACCACTTGGCCAGTAACATCACTAGTCAAACCAACTTGACTTTTGCCTTGATCATAGGCTTCGCCAGCGGTTGGTTGATTAGATTGAGAAGCTGCAGGCTGATCCGCTGACGGTGCAGCAGGCTTGTTAGCTTCCGTTTGGGAACCTTGGTCCTGACCAGTCGTTGGCGCACTATCATCACTAGTAGCCCCGCTGGACGGATTAGATGAACTATCATTGCCCTTATCGGCTGATGAAGAAGGAACACTGGAGTCATCAGGAGCCTGACTAGAAGGCCCTGATGGTTGACTTTGACCTTGACTTTGGCCTTGGTCAGGCGCTGGTGTCGTAGAACTTGAACCAGTATCACCTGATTGGTCTGAACCACTATCAGGAGAATTTGGGGCTGGTTGATCCGGTGTTGGGCTATCATCTCCTGCCGCATTTCCATTATCTGGAGTCGCTGGCGTTGTTGGTGCCGTGTCATCCGTACCAGGGTTGTTTGGTGTTACTGGTGTATCTGAACTTGGGGTACTAGGTTGTGTGGTTGAGGGTTCAGTCGTTGACGGAGCACTTGGTGTTGGCTCTGAACTTGAGCCCGTGTCTCCTGACTGTGAAGGTTCTGAATCATTAGCTGGTGTTGAAGGACTGGTAGTATCCGTATTACCTGCCTGTCCTTGGTCTGCAGTACCGTTGTTGGCAGCATCCCCACTACCAGTATTATTCGTGTCAGGCGTTACTGACTGAGTCGTTTCGGCCGATTTTGGTAACACTTGGTCTGAGCTGACTTCGTCCGCATAAGCAGCACTTGAGGCTGTCGCCAAAACAGTCGCAGCCATCAAAGTAACAAGTTGTTTTTTCTTCATAGTGATCTCCTTTTCTAATTTTAAGAACGGTGGTAACCCTTGCCCGTCAGTTGTAAGATACATTGATTTCCCCGTTTGACTTTGCGAGCAATGATAAGATTCCGACGTTTAATCGTCCGAATATGCTTGTAAATTTTCGGATAATAATCAATCACTTGAACCTCTACCTCTTGATCATCGATGAGAGCTGTTTTCTTTCTAAGTCCGTACTTAGGTTTCAAATCAACAATCTCTCCGCTATCAAGTCGGGCCGTGGCATTACCACTTTTTCCTAGTTGTCGTAAATCTGAGATACTGACTTCAGTATCAAATGCTTTTTTAATTTCATTCATGGGGTTTCTCCTTTGAATAAAAGGCTAAAATCGTATCCATCTCGAAAGACCTAGTAGGTCTCTGCCGTATTTCTTACGCACGGTTTCTAGTCTAGTAACCGCAAACTCCTTAGGCTTATGACCTTCCTGTTATGAGGCCATGCCTTATCGTTACTGTGGCTGGCACCAGATATGAATTTCTGGCTCCAATGACACCGCCCCCGCTTCTTCTTTTTATACCAAGCCACGCTGATAAGGACGGTGGGTCTATTCAATTGTCAAAGACCAATCAAGCAGTTTATTGACCTACTCAGGTCAAAGAAGTTTTATTAGCTATCGGAAACCATCATAAGCCCTACGACCACAATGAAAGAACCCACTAAGACATAAAGAACTTCGGTAAAGGCATTAGTTGCCCCTCCAAAGAAATGAAGAAGGGTCAAGCTCAATAATTTTCTTTTCCAACACTTCTTCAAACGCAATTACCTGAGGTAGCAATGCGTTACGGCTGGACTTTTTTCGTTGCCTAGAGCCAACCTCAATTCAGCAGTTTTTTTATTGCCTTCACTTTCTTTAACCATCAGCATCATCCCTCTTATCAACCGTCACTTTCTTGATATGATTAGCATTGATGACAAAGGGTAGAATACCATTGGGAAAGATCATTGTCCCGTTAGCTGACATTGCATCACTAAACATTTTAATAGTATCGTTTTGGTCATCGTTTAGTTCAAATTCTTCAATGTCCCCGTTGATATATTCAATAGTGACTAGCAGGGGCTCAATTTTCTCAGGCCTTTCATGACGGGCTGTCATTTTAGCCGATGGTTGACCATAGAGGTCATTCATTGTAGCGTTATTTCTTCCAAACATTTTTATTTCCCCTCTCTGCAGGCTTTGCGTTTTACCCTTAGAATACTTTTTCGGAGAAGTATTCTCCTGATACATTATCAAAGTGCATCAGGGTTAAGGCAATTCCATTAAGAGCGCAGAAGCGAATAACTTCTGCCGTGATAATGGTTAGTCCTGTTACATATAGAACTAACACCTTGCGGCCACTCCTAATCAAAACATCCTCATAGGATTCTTGGTTTAGGGCGGCTCCTGGGCCTACTAGAATAGCAATTTTTTCTGACAACACTTTTTCAATGTGTTGTCGGATATACCCTACGTTAGTAGGGTCTGTAATGGGTTCATTAAAAATAAATTCCTTGACTGGCATGTCATGCCGCCCTTTGACGGCTCCAACAATTACCATATCTGTATCTACTGTCATTTGATTTCACCTTACCAGCCTTTCGGCTGGTTCCTTTCTTTATCTTTCTTGATATGGTCCACCATCGGTAGCATACGTTTACTTACGATGGCGGAACGAGTAAAATGATTCTGCAAGACGGTCGAACATTCTACTGAGAATAGTTGTAAAACTAAACGGCTTTCCTGCTTCAAGCACCGCTAACCATTCAAGCTTCCATTTAGGAATCCTGTGCTTGGTAAAGGGGATTCTAATGCCACAAACAATAAGATAAGCATCAATCATTTCATCTTTCGATGATGGCTGAAATAAATTGTGAAACTCTGTAAACATCTGCCTTACCCCCTAACCTTCCTCATCGCCAGTTGCAGGTCCGAGCTGAGCCCAGTAAAGACATAGTCAGCCACCGCTTCGGCATTAGGAGCGTATCTCATATTTTCCAAAGCGTACTGATACCGTTGGCCAAAGTTCCCCATGGCCAGATAATCAATCGTTGCTTGAGGAATACCCTCAGCAATAAAACGCTCATAGACAATCTGGTAAATATAGTCCTTGTCGTACTTGGTAGCTTTCTCAATTTTGTGAGAAGCCTTTATATCCTCAGAATTTTTGTCAGGCTCTTTTTCCTCCTCGTCCTCCCTAATATTAAAATCAGTCTTATTATTATTAGTCTTATTATTATTAGTCTTATTAGAGTTTGAATTTGAAACTTCTTGAGGTTTATTTTTTAAACTTCTTGAAGTTTGATTTTTAAACTTCCGGAAGTTTAAATTTGAAACTTCCGCTTGTGTCAAGGGTTCAGGCCTTGTTTTTACATCCTCAAACTCTGAATGAAGAATAGCCTCATCGGTTTCAACGTTTTGAAGATAGATTAAATTTGGTTGGTTTAACCCTTGCCTAACCTCTTCAAGCAGTCCATACTTAGCTAATTCTTTCTTGAGTTTAATAACTTTGTTCTTACCATAACCAAGAATTTTACAAAGCTCATCGATGGTGTAAATGAGATAAACAAAACCATGATCATCTACCCAATTATTTTTGATAGATAGTTGAAAACGATTAAGAAAAATAGCATACATCAGTTTTGACTCTGCACTTAATTTACGATAATACGTCTCTTCCAAAAGAACCATGGGAATTTTAGCAAAACGCTCAGAGGTCTGCACCTGTTCAATTGAAATTCTACTCATCTCTAGTCCTCCAATACCTTTAAATAGAAGTTGCCATCCGAGTCAAACTTTATAAGCCCAAAGCTTTCCAACTCTGCCAGCTGCTTCTTAGCTTTGTCCAGATTAATCCTCATACTCGTCATGATTTGTTGCAAAATCATATTTCTCATAGCGGTCTCTCTATTACTCATCAGCATTTCCTTTCAGGCTAAAGCCATATCATCAAACAAACTAAGTTGAACTTCTTCAACTTCAACCTCTGGTTCAATCACTTCATAGATTTCTAATGTATCTATGTCTAATACAATTTCTAATCCATTTTCTGGCATCTGCTTCTACCTCCAATAATCAATATTTTCCTTATCAACTCTGACAACTGGACAGTATTTTAGGACCTTACCAAATTTGGCTAAGACCTTATAATAAAGCCCATCTAGCTCATAAACATCACCAGTGATATGATGACCTTCCTGAACTATTTTTTCGGTAACTGTCATGATAATTCTCCTTCTTCTGACTAGCAAAAAAGCGGAACAGTTTTCACTGTTCCGCTGATAGCTCTTGTTAAATTTTCTTGTTTTCTCAAAACTCTAGACACTTACGCAGTAAAAATTTTAAAGAAAATTGGGACTTCCACACGATTCTCTGAAGGCCCTACTTTACAGTCTTAAAACTTGTTCATTTCAATCTTATTTCAAGTGCTATTATTTTAAAAAAAGGGGTGCTTTTTCTGCAAAAAAAGAGTAAGATATTTTATTAGCCTAGGCTTTTTGGGCTAATTTTTTAAATTATCTAGAACCATCTCTAAAATCTGGTTTCGTCCAAGGTAATTAGGAAAATTGTGACAGATTCACTGAGTTTCAGCCTTAGTCCCTAGAGTAAAAAGACTTGGTTCGCATACTATAACATTTTAAGGAAAGATAATGAAAGTTATTGTCGTTGGTGGAGGCAAGGTCGGTACCGCCCTTTGCCGGTCGTTGGTTGAAGAAAAGCATGATGTAACCTTGATTGAAGAGAAGGAAGAAGTCTTGGGTCGCGTCAGCAGACGTCTTGACATCATGGGAATTGTCGGCAATGGTGCCAACTATAAAATTCTGGAGCAGGCTGATGTGCAGCACTGTGATATTTTTGTAGCCATCTCCGATCAAGATGAGGTCAATATGATATCGGCCGTTCTGGCTAAAAAAATGGGGGCTAAGGAAACCATCGTTCGGGTCCGTAATCCAGAATACTCCAATGCCTATTTCAAGGATAATAATTTCTTGGGCTTCTCCATGGTAGTCAATCCAGAACTCTTAGCGGCTCGCTACATAGCTAATAGCGTTGACTTTCCAGGCGCCTTGTCGGTTGAACACTTTGTTAACGGTCGTATTATGTTGATGGAATTTAAAATCAGCGAGAATAGCCGGCTCTGCGACCTCTCTCTTGAACAATTTCGACGAAAATTTGGCAACATCTTGGTCTGTGCAATCAAGCGGGCAGGTCAGGTTATCATCCCAGATGGTGATGATATCTTGTTAAAGGGAGATAAAATCTACGTAACAGGCGATCGAATCGAGATGATCCTCTTTCATAATTTTGTCAAAAATAAGGTCATCAAAAATATGATGATTATTGGAGCAGGACGGATTACCTATTATCTACTCAACCTCCTGCGCAACACCAAAATTAAGCTCAAGGTTATTGAAATTACTGAAAAGCGTAGTCAGTACTTTAGTCAAGAATTTCCAGAAATTCCCATTGTTTTGGGAGATGGAACTGCAAAAAACATCTTGGTGGAGGAAGGGGTTGAAAACTATGATGCCGTCGCTACCTTGACAGGAGTCGATGAAGAAAATATCATCTCTTCCATGTTCCTTGATACCTTGGGAATTGAAAAAAATATCACCAAGGTCAATCGGACTAGCCTTCTGGAAATCATTGATACCGATGACTTTTCCAGTATTATTACACCAAAGTCCATCGCCGTCGATAGCATGATGCATTTCATCCGCGGTCGCGTGAATGCTCAGGAATCTTCAACACTGGATGCTGTCCACCACATTGCCAACGGCAAGATTGAAACCCTTCAGTTTGAAATTCGGGAAAAGAACAAAATCGCAGGAAAACAACTGGCTGATGTGCAACTCAAGAAGGGAGTGCTGGTAGCAGCTATTATTCGCAAGGGCAAGCCGCTTTTCCCAACTGGTCAAGACACCTATGAGGTCGGTGATAAAATTGTTGTTGTGACCCTACTGACTAACATCGCAGATATCTACGATCTTTTGAAATGAGGTGGCATAAATGAATCGTTCTATGGTTCGCTACCTCTTAGCGAAATTACTTCTGATTGAAGCTGGTCTGTTGGCTGTGCCTCTATTTGTTGCTTTAATCTACCATGAATATTGGCGGGTCTTTGCCAGTTTACTAGCAACCATGGGGATTCTTACCTTTCTGGGCCTTGCGGGTTCGATTTTCAAACCCAAGAACTATCGGATTTACACCAAGGAAGGGATGTTGATTGTTGCCCTCTGTTGGATTCTCTGGTCCTTTTTCGGGGCTCTCCCCTTCGTCTTTTCCGGTCAAATTCCCAGTCTGATTGATGCCTTCTTTGAAGTCAGCTCAGGCTTTACAACAACTGGAGCCACTATCCTTCCTGATTTAGCGGTTCTCTCCCATGCCTTGCTTTTCTGGCGGAGCTTCACTCACTTAATCGGTGGGATGGGAGTGTTGGTTTTTGCCTTGGCCATTATGGAAAATTCTAAAAATGCTCACCTGGAAGTCATGCGGGCGGAAGTTCCCGGCCCTGTCTTTGGTAAGGTAGTCTCTAAACTCAAGGATACTGCTCAAATCCTCTATATCATTTACTTAGTTATGTTCGCCATTTTTGCAGCCATTCTCTGGGTTTGCGGTATGCCCTTCTTCGATAGCCTGGTAACAGCTATGGGAGGAGCAGGTACTGGTGGCTTCGCAGTTTATAACGACAGTATCGCCCATTACCATAGCAGCCTGATTACAATAGTCGTTTCAGTTGGGACATTAATTTTCGGAGTGAATTTTAACCTCTATTATTTCCTTTTGATTCGGAAATTAAAGGTTTTCTTTGGCGATGAAGAATTGCGAACCTATCTGAGTATTGTCGCTGCAGCGACCGGTTTAATCTTCCTAAACATTCTTCACCTCTATGGTTCTTGGTCTCAAAGTCTGCAGTATTCCTTCTTTGAAGTATCAACAATTATAACAACAACAGGATTTGGGATTACTGATTTAACGAAGTGGCCACTCTTTTCACAGACTGTTCTTCTAATCTTGATGATTATCGGGGGATCCGCTGGCTCTACCGCAGGGGGCTTCAAGGTTATGCGCTCACTGATTGTTAGTAAGATTACCAAAAATCAGATTCTAAAAACACTCTACCCCAATCGGGTCATGTCCCTCCATGTTAATCACAGGCCACTAGACAAGGCTACTCAGCACGGTATTCTCAAGTATTTGGCTGTCTATGCTATGATTTTCCTAGGACTGATTTTAGTCATCAGTTTAGATAACAATAACTTTATGATTGTGGTCAGCGCTGTCGCCTCCACCTTCAATAATATTGGACCCCTGCTAGGAACAGCAGATACCTTTGCTATTTTCAGCCCTTGGGCAAAATTCCTCATGTCTCTAGCCATGATTGCTGGACGTCTGGAAATCTATCCCGTTCTTCTCCTCTTCATTCCAAAAACTTGGTCAAAATATTAAAAATCAAAGAGAGTGGGCAAAAAGGCTATTGAAACTGTAATTTTTGTCTCCCCCTCTTTTTCTTATCTGATACTCAATGAAAACAAAAAGAGGGGCACAGAGAACTGCGATGATAGTTCTTGTAGCAAGTTTCAGAGACAAAGTTAGGGACTTGCTTTATCCCTTCTATACTTTCTTAGATAGTGCGGACACAAGAACTTAAGAAAGTATCGCAAATGCTGATTTTGATTTGATAGAGTCTAAATGAGTATAAACTGTTTTGAGACTATAATCTAAAAGAACTAGCAACCGTCAAGCTGCTAGTTCTTTTTATATATCTGTCAGAGGAGTTGCTTCATCCGGCGAAGTGTCCAAAACTTTGAAGTCATGGCCAACGCCAAAATCAGCTTGTGTCAAATTTGATTCCATGGTCATATGAGCCAGCTCTTTAATATTGTTTTCCTTACTGAGATGCCCCAGATAAATCTTCTTGGTGCGGTTGCCAATTGTGCGAATCATGGTTTCAGAGCCATCTTCATTAGACAGATGCCCCTTATCAGACAGGATCCTTTGTTTAAGGCTCCATGGATAGGCTCCTGAACGCAGAATTTCAATATCATGGTTGGACTCAATCAGGTAGCCGTCCGCATTTTCAATCAATCCAGCCATCCGATCACTGACATAGCCTGTATCCGTCAGCATGACAAAGCTCTTATCGTCCTTCATAAAGCGGTAGAATTGAGGGTCAATGGCATCGTGGCTGACGCCGAAGCTCTCAATATCAATGTCCCCGAGGGTCATGACCTTACCTCGCTCAAATGTGTGCTTTTGCTCGGGGTCAACCTTACCAATCATATTGTGGGCATCCATGGTCTGCCAGGTCTTTTCGTTGGCATAGATGGGCATGCCGTACTTACGGGCCAAGACCCCGACACCGTGGATATGGTCCTTGTGCTCATGGGTGACCAAAATAGCATCCAAATCTTCTGGCTTGCGGTCAATTTCAGCAAGGAGACTGGTAATCTTCTTACCTGAGAGTCCTGCATCAATCAGGAGCTTCTTCTTGGGCGTTTCCAAGTAAAAGGAGTTCCCTGAGGAGCCCGAAGCTAAAATACTGTATTTAAAACCTTGATTAGTCATCGACGGACTCATCTTCCTCCCATTCATCATCAAAATCATCAGGCTCCTTGTCATAAGGAAGCACAATGGTAAAGGTTGAACCCTTACCGTACTCGCTCTTGGCCCAGATAAAGCCCTGATGTTGCTTAATAATTTCCTTAGCAATGGCCAAGCCCAGACCAGTTCCACCTTGGGCCCGACTGCGGGCCTTATCAACACGGTAGAAGCGGTCAAAAATCAGAGGCAGGTCCTTCTTAGGAATCCCCAGTCCTTGGTCAGAAATGGAAATAATCAACTGAGTCTCTGTGGTTGTCATTGAAACGGTAATTTGACCACCGTCTGGTGAATATTTAATGGCATTGTTGAGAATGTTATCCAGCACCTGGGTCATCTTGTCGGTATCAATTTCAACCCAGATGGGATTCAAGGGATAGTTGCGAACAATTTCATAGTCCTTGTCGGAATCCTGCTGACTCTTAATCTGGTCAAAACGATTCAGGATAACCGTAATAAAGGCCGTAAAATTGGTCATTTCGACCTCAATATGGCTGGTATCATTGTCAATCCGCGATAATTGCAGGAGGTCAGAAATCATCCGCATCATGCGATTGGTCTCATCTAGGGACACCTGAATAAAGCTCGGTGCCACCTCTTCATTGAGGGCACCTTCATTGAGGGCCTCTAGGTAGGACTTGACCGAGGTCAGCGGCGTGCGCAACTCATGACTGACGGTCGAGACGAAGAGACGGCGTTCTCGCTCTTCCTTTTCCTGTTCGGTCGTATCGTGAAGAACGGCAACCAGACCAGAAATAAAACCACTCTCCCGACGGTTGAGGGCAAAATTGACCCGCAAGGTGATAAATTCATCGTATTCATTGCGACGATAGAGGGTCACCTCGGGGGTCTGGGTAATCAAGTCACGATAATCATAGTCATCTGAGTCAATCAAATCCATGATGTTCATCTCAAGCGCTTCTTCTCGGGTTAGATTGAGCTGCTTGCGGGCCGTATCATTGATCATGGTAATTTTTCCAACCCGATTGGTCGCTAAAACCCCATCACTCATATAGGACAGGACGGAAGCTAGGCGATTGCGCTCTTGTGAAAGATTTTCATGGGTCAAATGCAAAACATCTGACAGGTCATTCAAGTTGGTCCCCAGCTCAATCAATTCAGAATCCCCTTTTAAGTGAAGATCCTCCGTGTAATCACCAGCAATCAGGCTGGTTACCTTTTGGCTAATAGCACGAACGGTCTTAGCATTGCGGTACTCCCGCACTGCTTGATAAATAAAATAAAGGGCAACTAGGGCCAAAAGAATGAGCAGGGCTAATTCAAAGGTATTGAGATTTTCAACAACAGGATTATTATTCATAAGACTTCATATAATAACCAACGCCACGACGGGTTAAAATATATTCTGGTCGGCTTGGAGTATCCTCAATTTTCTCACGGAGACGTCTGATAGTAACATCGACTGTTCTGACATCACCAAAGTAGTCATAACCCCAAACAGTTTCCAGTAGGTGCTCGCGGGTCATTACTTGACCGATATGAGTAGCCAGATGATGGAGGAGTTCAAATTCACGATGGGTCAATTCCAACTCTTCCCCGCGTTTTTTGGCAACAAAAGCATCAGGAATAATCTGTAAGTCTCCAATAGTTAATTCGCTATCCGAGGCATCGTTTTCTTCAGCAACAGCTGTCTCGATGTTTTCAGTTCGGCGCAGGTGAGCCTTGATTCGAGCCAAAAGTTCACGATTAGAGAAAGGCTTGGTGACATAGTCATCAGCACCAATTTCCAAACCAATAACCTTATCGAACTCACTGTCCTTGGCAGACAGCATAATGATTGGCACATGGCTGCTCTTGCGAATTTCTTTAGCGACTTCTAAGCCTTCCAATTCTGGCAACATCCAGTCCAAGATGATCAAATCTGGATTTTCATCGTCAAACCGTTTCAAAGCTTCCTTACCATCAAAGGCAGTCACTACTTCATAACCTTCTTTAATTAAATTAAACTTGATAATATCTGAAATCGGCTTTTCATCGTCGACAACAAGAATCTTTTTCATCATTCTTACCTCATTATTTCCTATCTAATTGATACTTTTCCCTTTATTATAACAAAAGTCACGAAATAATAGAAATACTTAGGGTTTACAAGTCTATTTCAAGTCTGTATAAATTTTCTGAAAACATTGACAGAAGTTTTTGCTTGTGGTAAAATCTATACCACGTTAGGTTTTCTGACATCAGAAAAATTAATTCCGCTAACGTCTTTGTCAAGGGAGGACTCTATGGCACTTATTGAATACAAAAATGTCGAGAAATACTACGGTGACTATCACGCCCTTCGTCATATCAATCTTGAAATTGAAAAAGGTCAAGTGGTTGTTCTCCTAGGCCCTTCAGGCTCTGGGAAATCAACCCTTATTCGTACCATGAATGCTTTAGAAAGTATCGAAACTGGCAGCCTCAAGGTTAATGGGCACGAGGTTTCCAACGCTTCCAATAAGGAACTGGTTCAATTGCGCAAGGAAGTCGGCATGGTCTTCCAGCACTTTAACCTCTATCCACATAAAACGGTTCTGGAAAATGTTACCCTAGCTCCTGTTAAAGTTTTGGGTATGGACCAAAAGGAAGCCGAAAAGATCGCTGAAAAATATTTAACCTACGTTAATATGTGGGACCGCAAGGATTCATACCCAGGAATGCTCTCCGGTGGTCAAAAGCAACGGGTTGCAATTGCGCGCGGCTTGGCAATGAATCCTGAGCTTCTGCTCTTTGACGAACCAACTTCCGCTCTAGACCCCGAAACCATTGGGGATGTATTGGCTGTTATGCAAAATCTCGCCAAGGAAGGAATGAACATGGTGGTCGTTACCCACGAAATGGGCTTTGCTCGTAGTGTGGCAGACCGCATCATCTTCATGGCAGAAGGAGAAATTTTAGAAGACACAACTGATGTTGATGGTTTCTTTGATAATCCGAAAGAACCTCGGGCTAAACAATTCCTCTCCAAGATTATCAACCATACCAGCGACAAGGTCTCAGCTGAATAAGAGGTATTAATATATGAAAAAGAATTTCTTCCTTTTAGTGGCTCTGCTACTTGCTTTTGGGGGAAGTTACTTCCTGACCATGGGGGGAACCACTCAAGCGGCAACACAGAGCAAACTACCAGCTCAAGTTCAAAAGATTAAAGATGCCGGCGTTCTAAAGGTTGGAGTCAAACAAGATGTTCCAAACTTTGGTTACTACGATTCTAAAAAAAGTAAATACACTGGCATGGAAGTTGATTTAGCCAAAAAAATTGCCAAAGAACTTGGGGTTAAGGTTCAGTACACGGCCGTAACAGCTCAAACTCGGGAGGCTCTCCTAGACAACGGCCAAACAGATTTGATGATTGCTACCTATACCATCAACGATGAGCGAAAAAACAACTACAGTATTTCTAATCCCTACTACTATGATGAAATCGGATTTTTAGTGAATAAATCTTCTGGGATTAATAGCCCTAAAGCCTTAGATGGCAAGACCATTGGAGTGGCACAAGGGTCAACGACCAAGGCATCTCTAGAGGCCTATGCCAAGGATAACAATATCAAATTCCACTACATGCAGCTGGGGAGTTATCCTGAATTAGCAACCGCCTTGAGAGCTTACCGCATCGATGCCTTCTCAGTTGATAAGTCTATTTTATCGGGCTATGTCAGCAAGAATAACAAGATTCTTAAACAAGGTTTTGATACCATGGAATATGGAATTGCCAGCAAAAAGTCTAACAGCCAGGTGACTGAATATGTTAATAGTCTCTTAGCTAAATGGCAAAAAGATGGTAGTTTGCAAAAGCTTTATAAAAAATACAAACTCACACCAGCCAAACCTGCTAATAACTAGAAAGGAGCTAAGTTTATGTTTATTCTAGCAACAGATACAACCAATCCTTACGCCCTTTCACGTTGGGCGGATTACTTTGCCAACTTCGGACAGTTCGCCAAGGGATTCTTTTATACCCTGGGCATGGCTGTTTGTGCTCTGATTGTGGCCCTGCTTTTGGGACTGATTTTTGGAGCCATGTCTTCTTCTCGCAATAAATTAGCCAAGGCCATCGCTCGGGTTTATGTCGAGATTTTCCAGAACACCCCCTTACTGGTTCACTTTGTCTTCGTTTTCTATGGTTTATCCATCTTAACCAATGGTTTGATTAAGGTTCCAGCCTTCTGGACCTCTGTTCTCTGTGTCGGGGTCTATACTGGTGCCTACATGTCAGAAGTTATTCGCTCAGGGATTGAGTCAATTCCCCGTGGACAAACCGAGGCTGCTCTCTCTCAAGGCTTCACCTATCGGGAAACCATGTCTATTATCATCCTGCCACAGGCCGTCAGAATTATCATTCCACCGATGATTAATCAGGTCGTTAACTTGATTAAGAATACCTCTACTGTTGCTATCATCTCTGGAGCTGATATCATGTTTACCGCCAAGGCTTGGGCTTATGATACTACCAACTATGTACCTGCCTTTGCTGGTGCTGCCCTGCTCTACTTTATCATGTGTTTCCCAGTCGCAACCTGGGGACGTCGTAAAGAAGAAGCAAACAAGAAGACTTACAGCTTATAGAAGGGAGGAAAGCGATGTCAGATTTATTAGCACCTTATAATCTTAGGTTCCTTGCCCAAGGGCTCTGGACAACTATCTATCTTTCCTTTATCATCATTGTTCTCTCGACTATTTTCGGGATGATTTTGGCCGTTATGCGGAACGGAAAGAATCCAATCATCAAACTCATTGCCAGCATCTACATTGAATTTGTCCGCAATGTTCCCAACTTGCTCTGGATTTTTATCGTTTTCTTGGTTTTCCAACTGCAAGCAACTGTAGCTGGTATTACTGCCTTCACCATCTTCACTTCTGCTGCCTTGGCAGAAATCATTCGTGGGGGACTCAATGCCATTGATCAGGGGCAAACTGAGGCTGGTCTAGCACAGGGCTTCACACAATTCCAAGTCCTACGGATTATCGTTCTGCCTCAGGCTATCCGCAAGATGCTACCGTCAATCATCTCGCAGTTTGTTACCGTCGTTAAGGATACCAGCTTCCTCTACTCAGTCATTGCCCTTCAAGACCTCTTTGGTAAGAGTCAAATTTTGATGGGAAAATACTTTGAAACTAGTCAAATTTTCACTCTTTACTTTATCGTTGCAGCAACCTACTTTGTTGTCAACTTTATGATTTCCAGTTACTCCCGCCACCTCTCTAAGAAGTGGGAGCAAGCAGCGGAGTAACGGAGAAAGCTTGACTAAGAGCTTTGCTCTTGTCAAGCTACGCTAGGCACTAGAGTGCCTTAGCTATCTCCCTTACTAACTACGAAAAGGAAGCTGGATCGGTTTCCTTTTCTTCGTATCGTGATGGATAAGATCAGTTAGCTAGTAAAGTAACTGCTGACTAACGGCAAGCACTAGCGTGCTTTGCCTACCCCCATCACTAATTCAAAAGGAACAGTATTGTCGACTGTTCCTTTTTCATGTCGTGTCTTTTTTAAAATCTAAGTGCTAAAGTAGCTGATAAACTACGCTAATCGCTATAACGATCAGCCACCTCCACCGCTAACTCGACCCCAGCAGTATCATCGGCTGCCGGGGTCTTGTGTTATATCAGAAAATTTGTCTAAGATCTTTTGCTCTTGTTAAGCTACGCTAGGTACTAGGGTGCCTTAGCTATCTCCCTTACTAACTCTCCCCTGGCAGTATCAACTACTGTAAGTTTTTTGTAATGACAAAATAATTTAAGACGACTATCCTCTATCTGAGTGACGTCAGTAATTCTTGATGTTGAGCTGTCAGATCTACCAAGAGAGAAAAAAACGAGCTTGAAATTCCTTCAAACCCGGCTTTCAGATTTATTTTAACTATGGCAGAGCGTATTTCATACGGAGAACCCGCTCCTGTTGCTTGGTCAGCCGCAGCAGGATAACAACCTTATCTACACTCATATTACTTTCTAAGAGCCGCTCAGCAGCCATCATAAGACCATTTTCAATCCCCATTTTAAGGACTGGATTTTCCTTGTCATTGGCATCAAAGAAAAACTTACTGTTAGGTAGGTCAAAGAGAATTTTAACAGCTCCGAAGAGTTGCTCAAAGCTATCAATTGCTACATCATAAACAGGCTTGGTCCCTGGCTTAAGAGTCCGACCACGATGGTTAAACCACATAGCCTGCCAACCACTTGTCTTGGCGCCGACTACATCATTGTCATAGGAATCACCTACGTAAAGCGTGGTAGCTGGATTCATGCCAAACTGCTCAGCAGCCAGATTAAAGATTTCCTTCTCAGGCTTTTGAAAACCAGTTGCCTGACTGACAAGTACGTGACCTGGCTCAATATAATCATAGAGACCCAATTTACGAACCTTCTTGAGTTGGTGCTCGGTTGGACCATTGGTGATAATACCCATAGAGACACCTTTCTCCTTGAGAAATTCCAAAGTCATCCGCATTTCATCCAACATGGTGATATTTTCAAGCTCTTCCTCATAGATTTCTTGAAAATGCCGTCCTGTTGCCTCATCAATTTCGTGATAATCAAATTCTAGCAATGTCTCTTTACATCGCCAAAAGCGGAAATAGTCTGTTGTCCACTCACCAGCCATCACTCGAGGAAAACCAACATCTGAATAATGGCGGAAACGAATGTAGGCTTGGTTGATTCGGCTCATGTCAAAATCGGGAAAGCACTTTTCTACCGCCTGGCGATAGGGTGCCTGTTGATCATAAATAGTATCGTCAACATCAAAAACAATAGAAGTAATCATGATAGACCTTTCGAATTTATTACCCAAAATTATACTATCTTTTACTGGGAAAGACAAACTCTGATAAATCTTTAAAAAGTCAATTCAACTAAAATTTAGCTCCCTTAATAATTTTGTCAAATTCATTTTTAAGGGCTATATTATCAGTCTCTGTAACGGTGTACTTACTGCCACTATTATCTTGGGAGTAAAGAACCTTACCCTTGCCAGTAGAATCAATCACAAAAATATAACGGTGGACTTTATTGTCGCCATACCAGTATTCATAACCATCAACAATGGTTTCATCCCTAGAGAGTTCGCTACCATCTTTCCAATAAACGGGGAGGTCAACCGAAATTTCTTTATAATCCGGTTGGTTCATTTTCTGGCCCCAATAATCTATAAAGTCTGCTAGACTAGCTGCCTTGTCAGAATTCCAGTATTTAGATTTTCTCTCTTGACTATAGACTTCCGAGGAAGAGCTAGATGAATTCTCCGAGTCTTTCCGACTTATTGAAGAACTTGTTGAGCCGCTGGAAGCGCCTGATTTTGAAGAAGAACCGTCCTTTTTTGTGAGCTGTGCCTCCTTGCGAGACTGGGCCAGCTCTTTTTTATCATCTCGCAGCTGCAAGACTAAAATTGTCAAGCCCACTAATAAGGTAAAAATTAAGACAGTAATAAGAACTTTACTAGTATTAGAAAGGCCAGCTCTTTTCTTCCTTAAGGCCTTTTTCCTTTGGGCAAAGGCAGCTCGCCTTTCCCGAGTAGTTGGCTTACGGTGATTGATTTCTTCAAACTTCCTAACCCATGCCAATTCTTTAGGACTTATTTTTTTCATCCAAGTCTCGCCTTTCATATTATTATTCCTATTGTAGCATAGTTTAGAGCCAATTGGAGAGAGGTCCAATTAAATGGTCAAACTCAGCTAGAAAAATTCTCCAAACAAACTTTTTAGTCGAACTGTCAAGAATCTTTAATTTTTCTTAGATAAAAGACAAGGCAAGTGGACTCCTGCTTCTGAGCTAGCTATTAACCTAGGGCTCTAGGGCTGACACCACCTATCAACAATCATCATAAATGATGAATCAGATCCGCTTGTTTTCTGTTGACTTTTTGACCAAGATAATAACTAAAAAGGACCTAGCGTCACTAGATCCTCTATTGTAATATTTTTACGACTTCAGCAAGATAGCCATTGTTCAAAGGTTATTTTTTACTAGTCAATCTGCTTAAAGGTCATCTTTTGTTTAACCTGACCCTGACCAGCTTTGGCAATCTGGTAGGTGAAATTACTAGAACTAAAATGCTTTCCAAAGGCTAAGATACTGTTATACTGCCATTGAGAAAGTTGCTTATTTTCAACTTTCCCTAGGGTCAGCTTATTACCATTAGCCTTATATTTCCAACTGGCGTTCTTGCTTTGTGTCTTATAGATTTTTTCAAATTGGTCATCACTCTGAATAGCCTTTAAGACTTCTGATTTGTCTTGGGTGACAATTGCCTTATCACTATTTCCCGAAAAAGCAATATACATAGCCCGGCTGTTATCTTTTCCATCTAGCCTACTCGTATACTGATAGGCATGACCTGGAATCATACTGGCCACATGATGGCTAGCATAATAATAAAAGCTACCACCTGCTACAACACAGGCAAGGAGTACTGCTGCCACAATAGACATTATTTTACGTTTTGTCATGATTTCTCCCTCTCCCTTTTATTGATTACTCATCATAGTCTGTAACAGAGTCAGACGATTCTGTCTGGCTGGAGTCTGAATTTGAATCATCGTAGGAATCATCACGACTACTGCTGCTAGAAGATTTGTCGTCACTCTCTCTACCGCTAGTGCTACTTGATGAACTGTCTTGCGTCGATTCCTTAGTTTCATTATAGAGTGTTACATTAAAGTCAATTTCTGTCTTATCAACAATAGTAACAGTGATTTGAGCTTTGACAGCATCCGTCAATTCAGACAGTTTACCATCTGCCTCTAATTGTGTATAGATGGCTTTAGCTGTTGCTTTGGCCCCTTCTTTAGTGGAAGCCATACCTTTAACATCAAGCTTTTCTTCACTGTCATAGAGTTCTTTTTCAGTTAATTCATTAACTTGACTGCCTGTATCAGTCGCATGGGTGAGAAAATCAACCTGCTTATCACCGCCCTCACTAATCAACTTGTTGAGTTCATCTTGAACAGCATCTTGATAATCGGCCTCGCTTAGGGTTGTTTCCTGTTTGCCGCCATCTTCTTCTGGCTCCTTAACAGGCGAAGAAGAACCATTATCTTTGTTAGTTGATGCTGAGTCTTTTTCATCTTCTTCAACTGATAAGCTATCATTTATTGAACTACCGGCCTTCTCATCTTGTCTTGGATAGTTGTGTTCAATATGATTATCTTCATAGAAAGAAGTATTGTTAACGATAACAACTGTGTTATTTTCCTGGTAGGTGTAGTTAATGTTAATGGTGGTTTGGGCAACATTGCGACCAGAACCCTTATAGTTATAATCCTTTGACACCTGACCGTCACGCTTGAGAATCAGGATATCCCCCGCATAAATCAGGTCAACATTCGTGATATGGTTATCGTAGGCTAACTTTTGCACAGAGATTCCCGTTGCCTGGGAAATTCCCCAAAGGGTATCCCCCCATTGAATAACATAGCGTTCCCCATCCAAATGATTGGTATTAATCTTTTGCGAGGCCATATTGTTACTAATTTGTGCTGGCGTACTAGCTACCCAATTAGTAATATCTGCCCGCTGAGCATTTGTTTGATTGTCATAAAAGCTATTAGCAGCCACCTTGGCTTCTAAAGACATTGGCAAAACAAGGGCACCCATCATCAGAGCACACCCCAGAACTTCTTTTTTACGCATTGATAATCCTCCCAAAAATTATCGTTTTTTGCTTTTCATAAATAAGAGAAGTAAGAAAAGTAAATGGTAATAAAAATTAGAAATATTTCAATTTCTTTACTAAATTATACTAAAGTTTCAGAAATATTGTCAAGCTAATTTGCGTGTTTTTAGGGCTCCTCTTAAACCAGTTGCAGCATTTTGTCTAAAAGGGGAGGATGCTCTGATTTTCCTATGTCATATGTCCTTTTTTTATGATAAAATAGAAAGGACTAACTACTGGAGGAAAAAGATGTCTCAGGAACATAATCAAGAATTAAATGACCAACAAATTGTCCGTCGCGAAAAGATGGCGGCCCTGTCTGAAGCGGGAATCGACCCTTTTGGGAAACGCTTTGAACGGACGGGCAATTCTGCAGAGCTCAAGGCAAAATACGATGATAAGACCAAGGAAGAACTGCATGAGTTAGACGAAAAGGCGACGATTGCTGGTCGGCTTATGACCAAGCGTGGTAAGGGTAAGGTTGGCTTTGCCCACCTCCAAGACCGTGAGGGGCAAATCCAAATCTATGTCCGCAAGGATGAAGTTGGAGAAGAAAACTACCAAATCTTTAAAAAGGCTGACATTGGGGACTTTCTAGGGGTTGAAGGCCAAGTCATGCGGACCGACATGGGAGAGCTCTCTATCAAGGCGACTCACCTGACCCACCTATCTAAGGCCCTGCGTCCCCTGCCTGAAAAATTCCACGGCTTGACCGATGTAGAAACCAAGTACCGCAAACGCTATTTGGACCTGATTACCAACCACGATAGCTTTGATCGCTTTGTGACTCGCTCGAAAATTATTTCCGAGATTCGTCGTTACCTAGATAGCTTAGGCTTCTTGGAAGTCGAAACGCCTGTCCTCCACAATGAAGCTGGCGGGGCAGCCGCTAAACCATTTGTGACCCACCACAATGCTCAAGATATGGACATGGTCTTGCGGATTGCGACTGAACTCCACCTCAAACGCCTGATTGTCGGCGGTATGGAAAGGGTCTACGAAATCGGCCGTATTTTCCGAAACGAAGGTATGGATGCCACCCACAATCCTGAATTCACTTCCATTGAAGTTTACCAAGCCTATGCGGACTTCAAGGATATTATGGATCTGACCGAAGGTATCATTCAACACGCTGCCAAGGCAGTCAAGGGCGATGCTCCTCTTGTCTACCAAGATACTGAAATTAAAATCAATGAACCCTTCAAACGGATTCACATGGTGGATGCCATCAAAGAAGTTACCGGTGTTGATTTCTGGCCTCAAATGAGCCTAGAGGAAGCCAAGGCTTTGGCCCAAGAAAAGCAGGTCCCACTTGAAAAGCACTTCACTTCTGTCGGCCATATCATCAATGCCTTCTTTGAAGAATTTGTTGAAGAAACTCTGATTCAACCAACCTTTGTCTATGGTCATCCTGTCGAAGTCTCCCCATTGGCTAAGAAAAATGCCGATGACCCTCGCTTCACCGATCGTTTCGAGCTCTTCATTATGAACCATGAATACGGTAACGCCTTCACCGAGCTCAATGACCCGATTGACCAATTGGAACGCTTCAAGGCCCAAGCTGCCGCCAAGGAATTGGGTGACGATGAAGCAACTGGCATCGACTACGACTATGTCGAAGCTCTGGAATACGGTATGCCACCCACGGGTGGTCTGGGAATCGGTATTGACCGTCTAGTCATGCTCCTGACAGACACTACCACCATCCGCGATGTATTACTTTTCCCTACTATGAAATAACGTGGACCTAAAGGAAAGCCCTGTTGCCGCTTTCCTAGCACAGCGGTTTCCCACATTTTTTGAATCGTTGCTGAAGGAGCCCACTGGGCTTCTTCACTTTCAAGCATGAAATAAAATAAGACTGGAAGTCAGTAAGAGAGCAAGCTCTAGGCTGTCCTGCCTGTATAACAATAAAAGCCGAACATCTCAGACCTAGAAAATTTATTCTAAATTTGGGATGCTCGGTTTTCTTTTTATCAGCTCTGCTATTTGGCAATGCTTTCCTAGTACTAGTCATTTTTTAAAGATAGGGAAACAAGCCAAGCTACTACTGCTCCAACTAGGGTCGCTAGCCAGCGATAGACCACATAGGCCAAACTGTGGTCCTCACCGACATAAATGACGACCAAAAGGGTCAGGACGGCTATGCGGGAGATAAAGGGCGGAAGTTTGACGATTTTGCTCAACCAAAGGGTCAGAAAAATTGTCACCAAGAGTTGGAGAAAGAGTAACCAATAGGTCTGCCATTTAGTGTAGGTCAAGGCAACGATCGCACCTAAAATCCCACCAATCAGAGTGGCTAAAAGACGATTCCAACCCGCCTTGAGACTGGCCACTCCTTGGCCTTGAACGCAGAGTAGGGCCGAGATAGCTGCAGGCAAAGGAGAAAGCCAGGGAATAATCCAAGAAAGACCAATCGTAATAAGAACTGAAAGGGTTATCTTGAGGTCAAGACGATTGAGAACGGGCTGATTTTGCATGGGGCGCCTCCTTTTTGACTATTATAACACTTTCACTTTTGGGGATTCGGCGAAGGTGGGAGATTGGGGAGGTCTTAATGACTTAATCAAATAAAATGGCAGAATCATGTTGACAAGTAAACTTGGCAATGTTAAACTAAAATCAGAAAAACGCCAAGTCAACTTGGCAGAAAGGACTGCTATGGATAAGAAGGATATTTTAAAAAGGCACAAAAGGAAGGTAACGATGAGCGTACGGAAAGGAATCAGCTAGCTTTCTCAACGATGACTTTGGTATTTTTATTCATTGTAACTGCCATTCTCGTTGCGATTCAATCTGTTAGGGGAAGAGACATTTATGATTTAGAAATCATCTTATGGTCAACTAGTCTTTTTACCCAACTGGGCTATTACTTCATTACCCGAAAACTCCCCTACCTATTGGGTAGCACCTGTTCACTCTTATTGCTAATTGCTAGTTTATATAGTTATATCTTTTGAACCTAACTGGGTAAAGCAAAGGAAAGACTACACAATGAATAAAAAAGATATTTTTAAGAAAGCACAAAATAAGACGTATATAGACGAAGGAGAAAGAAACAAGATTGAGCGTTGGACAAGTCAAACGACGCTATTTTTAGCTTACCTCTGCCTTGGGCTTGGTCTACTTCAATATAATAGACCAGATATTAAAGCTAACCTCTTTATCATATGTTTTGCCACTTTAGCTTTTGAAGACTGGGGAAAGTTTAACTCTGCCAGAAAAAAATTACACCTATTCATGGCAATTTTTTCAACCACAATGGCAATTGCGATTATTGCTTATCTATTTTTCTACCTAAGGTGATTATATGGAAGAAAAACTAATTCTAAAGAACCACCTTAGGGAAGCCCGCAAAGAAAAAAAGCTCTCTCAGGGAGCTTTAGCAAAACTGGTCGGAGTCTCTCGCAATACGATTTCGTCTATAGAAACGGGTCAGTACAGTCCAACGGCTAAACTGGCCTTGATTATCTGCATTGCCTTGGATAAAAAATTCGAAGAGCTCTTCTACTTTTAGTGGCATGTAAAAAAGACAGCTGGGCTGTCTTTAACCTTATTATTAAACGATTGTCTTGACCGTACCACCATCGACATTGAGAGCCGTTCCAGTGATGTAGTGACCCGGTACTGAAGCCAGATAAACCGCTACATTGGCAATTTCTTCGGGCTCAGCAAATCTTTGCATAGGAATGTTGGTTTCGGCGAACCATTTGATAGATTCTTCGACACTTTTTCCTGTTACAGCTGCCAACTGATCTCCCAGTTGGCCTTTTTCATACCAAAGCGGCGTTGCCACTGGACCAGGGCAGACAGAATTAACATTGACATTAAATGGAGCACAATAATTTGAGTAGTCCTTACTAATCATAATATCGGCTGCCTTGATGGCATCATAGCTAAGCAAGCCACCTGGTTGCTTACCAAACATGGAAGCCATGGTCACGATAGAACCCCAACCATTTTCCTTAAAATGAGGAATACAGAGGTTCATCAAGCGAATTGGTGCATACATCATCAGGTCCGCATGCTTTCTAAAGACCTCTTCCGGGAAGGTCAGGAGGTCCCCCATCATTCCGGTCCCTGCATTATTGCAGAGGACATCAATCCGACCGAATTCCTTGGCAACATTAGCGACAAACTCTTCGCAGGCCTTAGCATCGGTAATATCAACCTGTTCAACATAGACCTTGACGTTCTTAATACTGTCCTTCATAGCCTCTAGGCCAGCCTGATTTAAATCAGCCAAAGCCAGATTAGCTCCTTATGCTGCAAAAGCTTGGGCAGTAGCCTTACCGATACTACTGGCACCACCAGTAATAATAACCGTTCTTCCTTTAAGTCCCAAATCCATAAGATAATCCTCCTAATTAGTAATACAGTTTTATTATACAAGTTTTCGAGCGTTAACGCTTACATTTACTAGCTTTTAACCCATGAAAAAACTGTCCATCATAAGATGAACAGCCTTCTTACTAATGTTTTCCCACCCAGACGGTCGTTCCTTGGCCTGCTTGGCTGGTGACTTGGATGGAAAGTCCCAGACTATCAAGGATTTGTTTGGTCATATAAAGACCCAGGCCAGTAGCCTTCTGGTGTTCATGACCATTGTAGCCCGTAAAGCCTTCATCAAACAGTCTCGGTAGGTCTTCTGGAAGAATCCCCAGGCCTTGGTCGCTAAGAGCCAGACCTGTCTCGCTCATAAAAACCGTGATGCTGCCAGATTGCTTGGAGTATTTGATGGCATTGTCCAAAATTTGCGACAGGGCAAAGGTCAGCCACTTCTTATCGGTCTTAACCTGCCAGTCTCCCTCAATCTCAACGGACAGCTCCTTGGCCAGGCAGGCGACCCGATAGGTCTTGATTAAGTTGACCATGACTTCTCTGGCAGAGATTGCTTCAAAGCGGAAATCATCTTGGTGTTGACTGAATTTGAAGTAGGCCAGGAGAGTTGAGAGATAATTCTGCAAGCGGAGTAGCTGCTGCCTGACCTCCTGTTTGTCCAAATTATCAGTCTGAGCCATGAGGGATAGAGCCGAAATGGGTACCTTCATCTGGTGGGACCACATCTTGACCATGGCCTCCAACTGCTTGATTTGGCTGGTGGCCTGCAACTGACTGTCTGCTTCCTTGGCCTCCAATTCAGCAATAATGGCTAGGTAGGCTTGGTCACTGGGAAGAAGGGACTCCTCTAGGCCTAAATCAGCGGTATAGGTTTCTAAGTCAAGCATTTTTCTGCGAAATCTCAAAAAAAACCAGACCGTCATGCCTAGGAGAATCAGGAGATTGAGGGCTAGGCTATTGACAAAGTAGACGATAGGTAAATGGTAGAGCCAGAAGGTCAGGAGAAAGAGCCCCATCATGAGACCATAAATGACATACCAAATGCTGTATTCTTGCAGATATTTTCTAATCATTTGAGTAGATAGCCAACTCCTCTCACGGTGTGAATATGCTCAAAGCCCAGTGGGCTGACCTTCTTTCTTAAGCGAGTCATATTGACACTGAGGGTATTCTGGTCAATAAAATTTTCATTTTCCCAGAGCTTTTCTAAGAGTTCCTCCTTAGAAACCACCTGATTTTGATGGGAAAGAAGAATAATCAAAATCTTATTTTCCGTTGGCGACAGGCTGACTTGACCTGAACCATTTGAGAGAACTCCTTCTCGGCTAAGAGTAAAATCTCCCAAATGAAAATCATCGCTGGTAAAGAGCTGGGCCCGACGGAGAAAGGCTTGAATCTTAGCATCCAGAAGAGGCAGGGAGAAGGGTTTAGAAATAAAGTCATCACCGCCCATATTGAGAGCCATGACCATATCCATCTCATCATCGCTGGAGGAGATAAAAATGATGGGTAGGGTCATGGTCTTACGAATCTCTGTTGTCCAATAAAAGCCATTGAAATAAGGCAGAGTAATATCCATCAAGATCAAATCCGCTTGGCTGGCTTCGACCTCTCTGCGGACATCCCGAAAATTTTGACTGGCTTCCACCTGATAGTCGGTAGACAGGTGGTCCTTAAGCAGCTTGACGATGGTTGGATCATCTTCGACAATAAAAATTTTCCCTTGATGTGCCATGACTGTCCTTTCTTTCTGGTTGGTGCTCTTTTCGGATCATCACTGCTATTTTACCAAAAAGGCCCTCATTTGAGAGCCTTTTTCTGTAAATTTTGCCTTCCAGCAGAGCTAACGTTCGATAATTCGGTAGTAGGTTCGACTGGTTAGGCGATAGATGATGAAATAAATCAAACCGATGGCCACAATGGTCAGTCCGCTGACCAGATAAACCAGATTTGAACTTGTCACTCCAAAGAGCAAGAGCATCTGCTTAAGCATGGGAATAGCAAAGAGAAAGTGAATGGTGGCGATGGCCAGAGGCATGAAGAAGACAAAGATGACTTGGGAGTTGATGGTCTTTCTAACCTGCTTGGAGCTCATGCCAACCTCCTGCAGAATCTTGTAGGACTTCTTGTCCTCGTGTCCTTCGGAGTATTGCTTGTAGTAAACAATCAAGGCGACACCTAGGAGGAAGGAAATTCCCAGCAAGAAACCGGTAAAGAGGAGGCCACCGAAGAGTTTGTAACCATCTGACAAGTAGGCCTGCTTGGTATCAATAACCCCGACCTGTTTTCCTTGACCGACTGTTAGGCCATCAGGAGAAATTTCCTTGAGCTCCTTATCGGATAAGTCTAGATAGGCTGTATAGGTTTGACCTATGGTAGTGATCTTAGAAAGATAGGGCTTATAGGCATCCTCAATTGATTGAACCTGGTCTTGATTTGCTAGAACTAGCACCCCTACATTATAGGTTACAACCGTTTCTGGTAAATGAACTTGTTTAAAATTCTTAAGGATTTGGTATTTATTTCCAAATATAGTTAACTGATCTAATTGAGTCTTACCTCCATCCCCATAAAAGGCGGCTTGGTTATCTTTCAACTTAGGCAAATCATTGCCTAACTTACGGAAATCATCCTGAGTGATGAGATAGACAAAACTTGTTTTTGAGGCAGACATCTTCAAGACATTTGAAGTATCCACATTTATTTCTTTTTCTTTACCGATTGGTATGGCAATCACGCTAGTCGTATAATCAACAACTCCGTCATCTGACTTTCCTAATTTATCCAAAACATCATGCTTGAAGAGCTTGGGACCTTCATCGCCTTTTGTATGATAAGAAATGCGAATTTCCTTTGGATAATATCTATCCACTACTGACTGGGTATTGCTGTAGAGGGAGACCGTTGTGCCGATGGTCACCAAGGCCATGACGGCCAGAAGGGTGATACTAGCGAGACCGCTAGCGTTTTGCTTCATCCGGAAAATCATCTGGGAGGTGGAAACAAAGTGCTGGGGTTGGTAGTAATAGGCCTTATTCTTCCGCCGGCGTTTGAGGTACCAGGTCATAAAGCTGATGTAGAAGAGATAGGTTCCCGCAATGACCAGCAGAACTGCCCAAAAGAATCGAAAGAGAACGGCTAGGGCAGAGGAATCCTTGGAAGTGACTGCTAAATAATAAGCGTAACCTAGGGATAAAACACCCAATCCAGCCAGGAGCATATTCCCCCGAGGTTCCTTTTCTCCCTGCTCCTGCTTGGAGAAGAGATTCAAAGGAGAGGACTTTCGAATATACCGGAGGGCTGTCAGCTCTAAGATGAAAAAGATGAAACCAAATATAATAAAGGTTAGGATAAAGGGAAGGACCGTCAGTTGCAAATTGAGCTTATCATAGCCGACAATATTGACAAAAATCAGGTAGAGAAACTTGGCAAAGACCCCGCTGAAAATCATGCCAAAGACCATGAGGCTGAGGAAAATGATGCCCAGTTCTAGTGTGGCGACCCAGCCAACTTGACGCTTATTCATCCCTAGGATATTGTAGAGGCCAAACTCACGACTCCTTTGCTTGAGCAGAATTTTATAACTGTAGCGCTCCATGATTAGGGAGAAAATAGATAGAACAATGGCTCCTAGCACCAGAGTCATGGCCCCCGTACTCATTCCCTCTCCCATAGGGCTAAGGAGAATCAAGAAGGTTGAGCAGGTCAGAGAAAAAAGCAGGAGACTGGCGAGCATAAAGGGGCCGTACTGACCTAGAGAGTTTTTTAAATTACGACTGGTAAGTTTGAGGTAGAACATCCTACTCACCTCCTAAGAGAGCTGACATGGCTAGGGAGATTTCCTTACTGAACTCCTGATTGCTCTTTTCTCCACGGTAGAACTGATGAAAAATACGCCCATCCTTGATAAAGAGCACGCGCTTAGCGTGGCTGGCAGCATTGGCTGAGTGGGTCACCATGAGCAGGGTCTGACCGGACTCATTGATGGTTTCAAAAAGATTAAGCAGATCCTCGGAATTACGATAATCCAAAGCTGCGGTCGGTTCATCAGCCAGAAGTATTTGCGGATTGGTAATGAGACTGCGGGCTACTGCTACCCGTTGCTTTTGACCACCAGATAGCTCAAAGGGTCGCTTGTCTAGGAGGTCAGAAATCCTCAGAGTTGCTGCAATATCTTGCAAACGCCTTTCCATTTCTTGATAACCCTTACGATCCAGAACCAAGGGCAGGAAGATATTATCCCGCACGGAAAGAGTGTCTAGGAGATTGAACTCTTGAAAGACAAAGCCTAGATTTTTCAGCCGGAAACTGGCCAACTTGCTTTCCTTAATCTTAGTAATATCTTGACCACCCAGGATAACCGACCCCTTGGTTGGCTTCTCCAAGGTCGCCAGAATATTAAGTAGAGTGGTCTTACCTGACCCCGACTCGCCCATGATGGCAATAAATTCTCCATCATCAACCTTAAAATCGACATCCTGCAAGGCTCTGGTCTCCTCCTTGGAAAACCGCGTGCGGAAGACCTTCTCCAAATGATTTATCTCTAATAGCATAACAAACCTCTTTCTAACTATTATAGCTTAAAATATACGGACTTCATTTTCATAAAAGAATCCCTTTAACTTTTCTCTATATAGTTTATCGAAAAAGGGCCTACTCTACTCTTACAAATCACGCCCTTTTTCTTACAGTTTTGTAAGACTGAGAAGATGATTAACTTGGCCTAGTCAAAACCACCCGTGAAAACGGATGGTTTGTACATCGGCTGTAAGCCTTTCGTCTCCAGTGTCGGCGAAGGGCACTCGCTGAACTTCATTCAGGTCTAGCTCCTATTACATGGCAATTGCCCATAACAACCGACCTTTATCGTGTTCGCCCCTCATCTAAAAATGAATCTTCAAACTTATACTTTGGATTGGCATGTCTATTAAATATCATTGAGGCGCTCTCACTCTTTAAATACCCCATAAATTCTGAAATCGAAAATTTAGGGAAAATTATTTGCTGCTAGCAAAACTGGTGGATTTTTGTTTTTCCTTACAAGAAAAACTGGCTCGAAGCCATATTCAAATGGTCACCCCCTTATATTGAAAAATAGGAATTTTTATTGTCCTCACTTTATTTGTCGGATTAAAAATTCCTCGGCTATATCAGCACTTTCTAGCCTTAGCAGACTGTCACTGCCATCATTTTGAGGAGCCAAAGGTGACAAGCTGCCATACCAAACGACGCTATTATCGATGACAAGCAAATTTGCTGGAATTTTCTCCGTCAATAATCTAACCCTGAAATTATTCTTTTCAAGTCCTTTCAACCATGCAGCCAAACGATGCTTTTGGGGAATTTGAAATTCCACTTGCTTTCCTTCTGATAGCCCCAAAACTTCATAAATCTTATTAGCTGTTAAAGACGCAGTGCAAATAAGCAGACTTGAGCGCATTTCTTGTAAATCTTTTTTGAAAATTTTTTCATAATTATCTGCGGTAAATAGGCTGCCTTTTTCTTGACTCTTTTCCAGTTGATAGGCCATTTTTCGATAGGCAACCTCTCTTTTTTGAAACATCTTTCTAAGCAAGGCACGTGAATATCCAGATAGTCAAAAATTTTGACTTGAGATTTTCCTTCATAAGGTCGATGCAGCCTGCTAGCATATTGAATGAGATTATTTTCCCAAGATAAGGGCGCAGCTAAGATAAGGGTATCCAAAAGTGGACGGTTGGGATTCAGGTTAATGATAAACCAATCCTCATCTTCTTTCAAGAAGTTAGCAATGGCTGTCATAGTCACTGTTTTTCCTGAACCACGCACACCCGCAATCAAATAGGACTGCGAGGCTGGTAAATCTGAATTAAAGTCCTCAATAACATTTTACGTCTCTGATGAACGAGAAATAAAGGTGTGAGGTGTCTTCCCAAAATAAAAGGATTATTTTCCATAACTTTCCCTCCTTTTAATAATTCCATATTTTTATATAAGTTTATATAACTTTCGACAAGAGGGAAAATTATTCAGGTTGTTACTATTGCTATTGAGAATGGAGGAATTTCTTGTCCCAAAAATCTAAAGACAAACTTTTCGTGAATTAGCATACTTTTAACACCTTGAAACTATAAGCCATTTAGCGATTATCCTAGAGAAAAGAAGAATAATTTATCAAATGAGAAAGTCTTTATGCTATAGTAAAAAATGGTTATAACTTCAAATTTTACAATTTTCAATAGTTTAAGCTATATTTTTTTGCTTAAATAAAAAAGATAAACATTCTAAACATTTAATACCCAATTGGGGAATAATCCACTGGTCATCGCGTAATTATTTTTTAAAATCATATATTGAGTATTCTCAACAACCTGAAGACTTGTTATTACATGTGTTAGAAGCTCTTCTTGGCGAAAACCTAATTTTTCACGCATAAGATCTATAGAAGCTGGTTTCCTTAGAAATTTATCTATCTTATTATTTGTGATTTTCCCTTTATAATAAGGAATATTTTTTTCATAAAGTGTTTTTCCTGTGCTAGGATCCCACATAATTGGAGATTTCCTGAGAAAGAAAGATGAAAATGCTGACTCATCAATAATACTTATATCATTGTATTTATCAGCCACCCCTACCATCGTAGAAGTAACAAAAACTTTTTTTATTTCTACAGAATTTTCCAAACCTAAACGATTCATAAATAAATTCTTATTCTCAATAAAATGTAAGGCATTTCTCTCGAATTTCTTTAGATAAGCATAAATTTTACATTGCTGCTCTGCATGCTCTTTAATGGTGTATGGATAGGGAAATGTTTTACACTCTATAAAATAGACAGTATTATCAATAAGAAAAATATGATCCAGCTCATAATTTTCTCCTCTAATGTTATCTTTAACATGAGATATAAAAGTTACATCAGCATCTTGTAATGTAGTCTTGATTTTTTCCTCTAGTGCATAACCCTTTTGAGGCATTTCATTTTTTCCGTCTGATTGTTTCGAAAAATTGGAAATTATTGCATATGCTCCAGCAGTTCCTTCTGAAATTGATGGTACTATTATTAGGTTGTCTTCTAATTCAATAAAAGGTGTATCTATCAAATCATAGGAAGTATTTCGAAAAGTTAATTCATCAATAATTCTTTCTGAACCCTCTCGAGAGATTCCTAGATATTTTTTAAGTCTATTTATCCATTTTATCTTCTTTTCAACAATACACATCTTGCAAAGTTGATTGATACTATTTTCTTTTTTCAATTTTTCATTACAAATTTCTCTTATAAAGGAATAGGCTTTATGCCAATAATAAATTGGTATTCCACTTAACTCAATATTTTTCCAATTCTCACCAAAAATATTCCTCAATTCCATTTCTGAATACATCTCTTGAACATTTAGCTCTTTGTTTCGTTTTGCTCTTGATAAATTACTATTTAAATGGTTATACCTACTGTTTCTAACTCCTTTTTCTCTAAAGTTAGAAACCAATACGCTCTCATTGAATTTTTTATCTGCAATTTCAATATGAAATGTTTCATTTTTTGAAATATTAATTTTTGAAAAACGGAAAAATTCCATAATATCTTTTATTGATTCATAAGAGTTATAGAAATTGAAATGTTGACATACTACATCAATATCGTGATTGGAATAAATTTGATAAGATAATTTCTTATCTTTATCCTTGAACATAAAAAATTTTAAAATTTCAGAAGCATATCCTTTCAAAATATCACGAATGTGGTTTAGTTTTTCAAAATTATCTATTCCAAAGTTTAATATCTGATGATTTGTATAATCTCTTAGAACCTTTTCTAGACAAACTAAAAGTAGATTTATACTAAGTTTTGATTTTGTAGTATTTTTTTCAAAATATTGGTCTCTTGTTTTTGAGAACAATATATATAGCCGATTCAGCATTATCGCTTGAGAATAAAACTCATCCCAAACAACAATGTTTTCCCCCGAAAAGTTTTGTTTTACATAACTAGCTGTTTTTTCTAACAATAACTCTCTATATTCATGAGTTTTTCCAAGACTTAAGTCACCAACGATATTACTAACTTTCAGTATATGAATTATATCTTGTATTGTCTTACCCTTTAATTGAGATACAAAATTATCACTCGATTCATCAAATTTTTTATTATTCGGTAGCTTAACTAAATCATCGAACTCGTGAAAATCATAATAAAAATTTTCTATCATAATTCTACTCCCTTTTCACAGAGTAATTATGCCAAAAAAAAACGCCAGCAAATGCTAACGTTTTCAGAATATTTTATATTATTTAGCTTATTACTTAATCAACTTCTCCATCTCTGCGATCCGCTCTTTAGTCGCGTCATACTTAGCTTGGTAGTCGGCTTGTTTTTGTCGCTCTTTATCGACGACTTCTGGTTTGGCGTTTTGGACAAAGCGTTCGTTACCCAATTTCTTAGCAACCAGATCCAGTTCCTTTTGCCACTTGGCCAGTTCCTTGTTGAGGCGGGCCAATTCTTCTTCCACGTTGAGCAGGTCTGCGAGCGGCAAGAAGATTTCTGCACCAGAGATAAGAGCTGACATGGAGAGCTCAGGCGCTTCAAGTCTGCTTCCAATTTCCAGGTGCTCTGGATTGGTGAAGCGCTTAATATAGTTGACATTGGCCTTGAAGAAGGCTTCCAGCTCGCTATCGCTGGTCTTGACCAGCATGGTGATTGGCTTACTTGGCGCAACGTTGACTTCGGCACGCGCATTACGAACGGCACGAATCAGGTCCTTGAGGCTTTCCACGCCCTTGTGGGCTTCCGGATTTTCAAAGGCTGGGTTGACAGTCGGATAGTCGGCAACCACGATGGATCCATCTGAGATTTGGCCGAAGATTTCTTCGGTGACAAATGGCATGATTGGGTGGAGCAGGCGGAGAATCTTGTCCAAGGTGTAGAGGAGAACGGAGCGGGTGATGACTTTTTTCGCTTCGTTATCGCTGTAGAGGACTTCCTTGGTCAGCTCGACATACCAGTCGGCAAATTCATCCCAAATGAAATTGTAGAGAATGTGGCCAGCCACACCGAACTCAAACTTGTCAAAGTTTTCGGTGACCTTGGCGATGGTTTCATTGAGGTTGTGGAGAATCCAGCGATCTGTCACGTTTCCTGCTTCGCTTGCTACTACTTTGGCAACATTGGTTGTGGCTTCATCCAAGCTCAGGCCTTCATTATTCATAAGGATGTAGCGGGAAATATTCCAAATCTTGTTAATGAAATTCCAGCTGGCATCCATTTTTTCATAAGAGAAACGCACGTCTTGGCCCGGAGCTGAACCGTTGGACAGGAACCAACGCAGGGCGTCAGCACCATATTTATCAATAACATCCATCGGGTCAATACCATTGCCCAAAGACTTGGACATCTTGCGGCCCTGCTCGTCACGGATGAGACCGTGGATGAGGACATTTTCAAAAGGACGGCGACCGGTGAATTCCAAGGATTGGAAAATCATCCGAGAAACCCAGAAGAAAATGATGTCGTAGCCGGTAACTAGGGTTGAGGTTGGGAAGTAACGCTTGTAGTCTTCGGACTCCTCGTCAGGCCAACCCATGGTTGAGAAAGGCCAGAGGGCCGAGCTGAACCAAGTGTCCAGCACGTCTTCGTCCTGCACCCAACCGTCACCTTCAGGGGCTTCTTCGCCAACGTACATGTCGCCAGCCTCATTATACCAGGCTGGGATTTGGTGACCCCACCAGAGTTGACGGGAAATTACCCAGTCGTGGACATTTTCCATCCATTGGAGGAAGGTATCGTTGAAACGCGGTGGATAGAAGGTTACCTTATCATCAGTCGCTTGGTTGGCAATGGCATTCTTGGCCAACTGGTCCATCTTAACGAACCATTGGGTTGATAGGCGGGGTTCGACCATGACACCAGTCCGTTCGGAGTGACCAACAGAGTGGGTCATCTTTTCAACCTTGACCAGGGAGCCGATTTCTTCCAGCTTTTTGACAACGACCTTGCGAGCCTCGAAGCGGTCCATACCATTGAATTCACCGGCCAATTCGTTCATGGTGCCATCAGGATTCATAACATTGACTTGAGGCAGGTTGTGGCGTTGACCGACAGCGAAGTCATTAGGGTCATGGGCAGGGGTAATCTTAACGACCCCTGTTCCAAATTCTGGGTCCGCATGTTGGTCAGCTACGATTGGAATTGGCTTATTGAGGATTGGCAGGATAACATTCTTCCCAATCAAATCCTTGTAGCGCTCATCGCTGGGATTGACGGCGACAGCGGTATCACCGAACATGGTTTCTGGACGGGTGGTTGCGATCTCAAGGGCACGTGAACCATCTTCCAGCATGTAATACATGTGGTAGAAGGCGCCTTCAACATCCTTGTGAATAACCTCGATATCAGAGAGGGCAGTGCGAGCCTTAGGATCCCAGTTGATAATAAATTCGCCCCGGTAAATCCAGCCCTTTTCATAGAGCTTGACGAATACCTTGCGAACCGCCTTGGAGAGTCCTTCATCAAGGGTGAAGCGTTCGCGAGCGTAATCAACGGAAATTCCCATCTTGCCCCACTGCTCCTTGATGGTTGAGGCATACTCGTCCTTCCATTCCCAGACCTTGTCCAGGAATTTTTCCCGACCTAAGTCATAGCGAGAGATACCAGACTCAGCCAGTCGAGCTTCAACCTTGGCCTGAGTGGCAATTCCGGCGTGGTCCATACCAGGCAGCCAGAGGGTATCAAAACCCTGCATCCGTTTTTGGCGGATGATAATATCCTGCAAAGTCGTATCCCAGGCGTGGCCCAAGTGGAGTTTACCCGTAACATTTGGTGGTGGAATCACGATGGAATAAGGATGAGCCTTCTTGTCGCCAGAAGGCTTGAAAACATCCTCATCAAGCCATTTCTGATAGCGCCCAGCCTCAACCTCAGCTGGATTGTATTTTGGTGAAAGTTGTTTAGTCATTTATTAATTATTCCTTTCTATGTCTTTTATTAATTTTGGCGGATAAGATGCAGAGTTTTTATTAATCCCGTTGACAAACATATTATCATAACCAAACCTAAATTCCTGTTCGTAAACCCTATTTAGTAAATCAGTAAATCGAATTTTAAAATTCATGAAGTATAGTTGCTTTTGACTATTATCATTACTTGAAATTTTTATAGAAATCGATTCTCTGGGCATTGCAAAATATTCACTAAAATAGGTGTGAATAAAATGAATTGGCTCGTCGCCCTCCATATAGTCAGTATCGAAGTATATTGGAACTCCATATTTACCTTCCCTAAGCTCAACTATTCCAACATTTGTCGCGGCCTCCTTTCCTACATTTGTAAAAAACAATTCTACCACCATGGTACCTAAATCTAACATTGATTTTGCATAATCTATAGAAAAGTAAGGGATTAACTCAGAACGATTACTTATTTGTGACTGCAAATCATCAGAACGCTTTTCCTGTAGTCGTTGTCTTTCTTTATATTTTTCAAATTCCTTTTGGTACTCTTGAAATTTTTCATCTTTTCTATCTCGTTGTACTTGCCTCAACAAGGTAATAATACTTATTATAAGTGATAAAATAGCAATCCAAGATTGATTCTCCATTTACTTTTCCCCCTTCCTAACCAACTGTTCGGAAACTCCGAGCAGTTCAACTTGTGCATATTTTGCACATCTTCAATTGCTACTCTTTTCAGACCTTTTATTAAATGTAAGTAAATAATTCATAATAAGGAATTGAACTCGCCTACAGCCCTGTGAAAAATCTTTATGGTTTCATCTGCTAAACTTGTAAAAATATCTTACAAGTTCACTTCTCCCCATTCCATTCAGCATAGAACTGCTCCAGATAAGTCTGTAGGAAGTCGTGGCGGCCTTGGGCAACTTGCTTGGCGGCTGGAGTGTTCATCAGGTCCTTGAGTTTGAGGAGTTTCTCATAGAAGTGCATGATGGCGGTGTCCTGACCATTGCGGTAATCCCCGTAAGTGAGATTTTCTCTGGGCTTCATGCTAGGGTCATGGATGGGGCGGCCCTTGTTGCCCGAATAGGCCATGGTTCTGGCGATGCCGATGGCTCCGATGGCATCGAGACGGTCGGCATCTTGGACAATCTTGCCTTCCAAGCTGAGAGGTTGGTCAGGTTCCTTCCCACCCTTGAAGGAAATGTTGGCGACGATAGCCATGATTTGCTCAATCTGCTCCTGGCCAAGTCCTTGACTTCCTAAGAAATCACGCACTTTTTTCAGTCCGACTTCCTGGCTAGGATTGAGCTTTTCATCAGCAATATCATGCAGGAGGGCGGCCATCTGACAGATAAAGAGGTCAGCCTTTTCTTGCTTAGCTAAGGTCACCGTCGTATTGGTCACTCGAACAATGTGCCACCAGTCATGCCCGCTGGCTTCACCCTCCAGAGCATTCTGGACGAACTGGCGGGTTACTTCTAAAATTTCAGTCTTGCCCTTGTTTGCCTCCCACTCTTGCTTAGTCAGTTGGTAGGTCCAGTTGCGGCAAGAGCGACCCGCTGGATCCTCAATGGGCTCACCTTCCTCAAGAAAGCGAAAGCCCAGCTTTTCTGCCACCCTCTGACTCTGGCGATTGTAGTCGTAGCAATGGATAAGAATCTTTTCCAGCTTCATCTGACCAAAACCAATCTCCAACAGGGCTTGACAGGCCTCGGGAATATAGCCCTGCCCCCAATAGTCAGGATGAAGGGTATATCCAATCTCTAGCACCTTATCTTCGTGGCGTTTGTTAAAATCAACCGAGCCGATGACTCGATTCTGACCCTTGAGAGTCAGCCCCCAGCCAGCAGGCAGCTTTTCCTCTACCAAACGCTGGGGATAGAACTTCTCGATGTAGTTTATCTCATCCTCCAAGGTTTCGACCAAGGGAAAGGCCGCAGGGATGGCTACCTCAGGCAGGCTGACATAGGCCAGTATGTCCTTGGCATCCGCCACCGTCCGGTGTCTTAGAAAGAGTCGCTGAGTTTCAACATCTGGCAACCGACTATTTTCAATTTTTCCAAGAATTTTCATAATCAATCTTCTTTCCAAGGGGCTTAGCAATTCTATTAAGGAAGGTCGTTTTCGTTCTGTTCAAGCTGTATCACAATGCCCTTAGGCTCTTCTCACAGCATCGCCAAGTGCCATAGAAAAACGCCCCTGCCAATCTGACAGGGACGAATATGAATCCGCGGTACCACCCAAATTCGGACGGTTAGCGTCCGCAACTTAATTATCTGCTTCGCTTAATTTTTCAGCAACCAGTTTTGACATCTGTGCGGATTTCTCAGCGGGACCGCTTTCTGTAACAAATGGGTTTCAAAACACCTCTGATTTTTCTAATTCTAGCAGATTTTTCGATAAATTGCAATTCCGTTTGAAGCATAGATAGGGAATTTTCTTACTTCCTTCCTAGAGTCTGTTCCTTATTTCAATCCTCTGAAAGTTTCGCTTTTAATCCTATCAGCAGTAATACCTTGGTCAGCCAGAAAAGCCTTCATCGCCTTAACATCATCTGGCTGACCAGCCACAAGATAAGTGCCCCTGTTTCCGTATTTTTTCACAGCTTTTTCAAGACTAGCCTTGCTTTGAGAAAGACTAGCGCTTCTGTCATAAGTGAACAGGGATTCTTGATTAGCCAGTCCTTTCATTTCTTCATCAAAAACGTTAACGCCTTTATCTAAGTGATTGAGGACTATTTCACGCTTGCCAGCCTGTTTAAGTGCCAAAGGACGCAAGGCTGCAATTCCTACATCTGAAGCAAAGCAAACCAACGGTGTCTGCTTATCCTTAATTTTTAGAGAGGATTCTATCCAACTAATTTTGACCTTGGAGCCGACAGACAGGGATGTCAGATGCTTCTTGAAACTACCGCTACCCTTGTGAGTGAGAAGGAGAATCTCATTCTCATCAGAATTGGAAGCCAGAGTCAACCATCGGCTCTTTTGCCCACTTTCTTCGGCCTCAGGAAGGGTAACTTTAGCGTAAGAGCCTGGCTCCCAAGTCATATTTTTCGGCTTTTTGAGATGAATGAGATAAAGATCACCACTTGGGTTTTCAATAGACCTCACGGTCAAAGCTTGGCTACGCCCCAGATAAGCAATCACACCCCAAGTAATCAAGCAGCCTACTAGTCCGATAGCAAGCAATATTAGAATAATTTTCATCATTTTAGAATGTCCTTTCATTTCTTACTCCTTAGTGATTATTTCCAAAACTTAAGAGACAGCCAAGCGGCCAAGGCGATAACAGGGACAAAGCCCAGCAGTTTAACGATCAGAGGCGTAGCCGGCAGACTGTAGATGTAGACTTAGTAACGAGGGGCACTAGGCAGATACCACCGACCTGAAAAATAGCAGGCAGACCCGAAATCATGCAGAGGCCTATCGCCAGAAGGACACCCACCTGTTGCAAAAAACATGAAATCAGGGTTAAGTCCGACAGGGAACTCTGTCATCCTCCATACAAGAACCAAAGTTTCCACGATCGTAAGGCAAAGGCCTGCAATACTTCATTCATTTTTATTCATAATCGTATCCCCTTCGATGGATGTGAATGAATAAATTTTAATATTCATTCACATCTTTGTAAAAATAAAGAAGTGGAATTCCTTATTTCAAAAGTCCTTTGACAAAGTAGGTTGCTAGACTTTCAATAGTTTGACTAATATTTGGAAAATCTTGCTCGGTAATATGCATGTCCATATAATAAAAGAGCTGATAAACCTGGAAGACCTCTTGGATTTTCTCAGCGGTAAAACCTGCTTCCTGCATCCGCTTAGTGAAGGTCGTCTGCAAAAACTGATGGAAAGCATTATCAGTCCTGCCCTTCTCCGAATCATAGTAGCTATGCAACAACTCGGAAACGGCTGGATTGTACCACTCAGACATGATTTTACTGGTAGAAATCAGGCTACGCGACTTCCCAAAGAGCTGACCCACCACCTCTGGCAACTCCCCCTGCCAATTAATATCATCCATTATAATCTGCCTCACACGATTATTTTCGTCGATGTAAACATCAAGGAAAATATCTTCCTTGGCGGCATAATAATTGTAAAAAGTTCCAGCTGCTACACCAGCTCGCTTAGTAATTTCTGAAATACCCGTCGCTTTATAGCCTTTCTGGGAGAAGATTTCGTGTGCAACAGCTTTCAGTTGCTGTTTTTTGTCGATAGTCATGGAAGCTCCTTTCTTTTTAAATTTTGATAAATTGTAAAATATAGTGCAACAAAAAAACTCATAGCGTTTCATTGGTGTAA
>ERZ773028.112-NODE-112-length-71391-cov-25.490958_pt1 | contig 71391 bp, 58 predicted proteins | sample MGYA00511123_ERZ773028 | MGnify/ENA primary metagenome ERZ773028 (study PRJEB29015, sample SAMEA2738134) | human oral metagenome | biome: human oral; feature: human-associated habitat; material: saliva | place: China | collected 2206 ... | reverse complement strand
TGCGATATGTTTTAGATAAATACACATCTAAACCACTTATGGCTGTCTTAGCCGGAATTATAGTTACGATACTTATTCAATCAAGTACAGGAACAATCGTAATTACTATAAGTTTAGTAGGAGCTGGATTATTAAAAACGAAACAAGCAATTGCTATTGTTATGGGTTCTAATATCGGAACAACATTAACATCATTCATTATCGGATTTAATATATCTAAATATGCGCTACCTTTATTATTCTTAGGAGCAGCATTTTTATTCTTTACTCGTGCTAAAGTTGTAAATAATATTGGTCGTGTAATTTTTGGATTTGGGGGAATTTTTTACGCCTTAAAAATGATGTCTACAGCAATGGGACCTATGAGAGATATGGCTTGGTTCCAAAATATCTTAACGCATATTAATGATAGCGCGGTAGTAGGGGTAGGAGTAGGTACATTTTTAACAGTATTGATTCAATCATCTGCAGCGACTATTGCGATTCTACAAAACCTGTATGCAGATGGTGCTTTAAGTTTACAAGGGGCATTACCAGTATTATTTGGAGATAATATCGGAACAGCGATTACAACAGCTGCATTAGCTATGGTTGGAAGTAATATTGCTGCAAAACGTGTAGCAGCATCACACGTATTATTTAACGTTATCGGTACTATTATCTGTTTAATAGCGTTAGTACCTTATGGCGCTTTTATTCAATATTTAGAAACAACACTAGGTTTAGAACCAAAAATGACTATTGCATCAGCACATGGTACATTTAATATTTTAAATACAATATTACAATTCCCATTCATTAGTCTATTAGTAGTTATTGTAACAAAAATTATTCCAGGTGAAGATGAGCAAATCAAATACAGTACACAATATCTTGATAAATCACTTATTGCAAGTGCTCCAGCAGTTGCATTAGGTCAAGTACAAAAAGAATTTGTAGAAATGTTAGTTTTATCTAAAAAAAGCTTACGTAACTCAGTAGAGTACTTTATGAATCGTGATGAACAATTACGAGAAAAAGGTGAAACTTATGAAGATGCAATTAACAATTTTGATGAGCAAATGACAGATTATTTAACATTATTATTTAGAGAAAAACTAAGTCCAAAAGAAGGGCTTATAGCTTCAACGTTATTAGACGGTACTCGTGACGTAGAAAGAATAGGTGATCACGCTAGAGATATAGTACTATCAGTTGATTATCAAATTAGAAAGAAATTAAAATTTTCGGATGAAGCAAAAGCAGAAGTACAAGAAATGTATGAACTTTGTAATGATGTAATTTTAAAAACTATAAAATCACTAGAAGAAAACAACATAGCGTTAGCAGGTGCAGCGTTAGCAGCTTGTGAAAATATTTATGCACTTGAAAAAAATGCGCGTAAACAACATACTCAACGTATGAAAGATGGAATTTGTGAAATTCCAGCGGGAGTAGTGTTTATGGATTTAATCCAGCACTTTACTCGTGTATGCGAACACACTAGAAATATTCTAGAAAAAGAGATTCAAGGTCATTTATAATTATGTCAAATAAACAAAAAATATATATTATATTATTTGTTATTATGTTGTTAATAATATTAGTTTTATATAAACTATATCAATTACAATTAGTTTAGAAATTAATAAACGAAAATATAGAGAAATCAAAGTTATTTCTACTATGTTTTCGTTTTTTTTCTTTGTAAATACTAGTATTCATGATATAATAAGGTAGTCGATTTATATAAAGTTTAAGAAAATATTGAAAGGAAATAAACATGTTTCAAGATAAAAAAGTTTATACAACACAATGGGCTGGAAAAACATTAACAGTTGAACTAGGTGAAATGGCTCGCCAAGCCAACGCAGCAGTAGTAGTAAAATACGGAGATACTGTTGTATTAACGACAGCTGTAGCTTCAAAAGAAGCGAAAGATGTTGATTTCTTCCCGTTAACAGTTAACTATGAAGAAAAAATGTACGCAGTAGGGAAAATTCCAGGAGGATTTTTACGTAGAGAAGGCCGTCCAGGAACAGAAGCGACTCTTGCTGCGCGTTTAATTGATAGACCGATTAGACCATTATTTGAAGATGGATTCAGAAATGAAGTACAAGTTATTTCAACTGTATTATCAGTAGAGTATGATTGTGACCCAGTAATGGCAGCAATGCTAGGAAGTTCACTTTCACTATCAGTTTCAAATATTCCATTTAAAGGACCTATCGCTGGAGTAACAGTTGGATATGTAGATGGAGAATATGTGATTAACCCAACAGTTGAACAAATGGAACGTTCTACAGTTGATTTAAAAGTAGCTGGAACAAGTGACGCTATTAACATGGTTGAAGCAGGAGCTAAAGAAGTATCTGAAGAGATTATGTTAAATGCTATAATGTTTGGACATGAAGAAATCAAACGTCTAATTGAGTTCCAACAACAAATCGTTAATGAAATCGGACAAGAAAAAATGGCTGTTGAGTTAAAAGTTATTGATGAGAATATTTATAATGAAGTACTATCAATGGCATTAGCTCAAATGAAAGAAGCAATTGCTATTAAAGATAAACAAGAACGTGATGAAGCTATTTCTGCTGTTAAAGAAAAAGTTCTTGAAGTATTCGAAGAACGTGCAACAGCTGAAGATGAGTTAGATATTGTTAAAGAAGCAAAATTATCATTAGATAAAATCGTAAAAGATGAGGTTCGTCGTGAAATCACTGAAGATAAAGTTAGACCTGATGGACGTGCATTAACAGAAATTAGACCTTTAGCATCACGTGTTGATGTATTACCAAGAACTCACGGATCTGCATTATTCACTCGTGGACAAACTCAATCTCTAGGTGTTGTAACATTAGGTAACTTATCAGATGAACAAATCATTGATGACTTAACACAAGAAGAAAACAAGAGATTTATGCTACACTATAACTTCCCAGCATTCTCAGTTGGTGAAGTAGGATTCAGTCGTGCACCAGGACGTCGTGAAATTGGTCACGGTGCTTTAGGGGAACGTGCATTAGCTCAAGTTATCCCTTCTAAAGAGGATTTCCCATATACAATTCGTATCGTATCAGAAATCTTAGAATCTAACGGTTCAAGTTCTCAAGCGACAATTTGTTCTGGATCTATGGCTCTTATGGCAGCTGGGGTTCCGATTAAAGCTCAGGTAGCTGGTATTGCAATGGGATTAGTTAAGAAAGATGAGCACTATACTATTTTAACTGATATTCAAGGTATGGAAGACCACCTTGGAGATATGGACTTTAAAGTAGCTGGTACTGCGGAAGGTATTACTGCGCTTCAAATGGATATCAAAATTGATGGTTTAAGTGAGCAAATCTTAAAAGAATCATTAGAACAAGCACGTATAGGTAGATTACAAATTCTAGATCACATGAACAGCATTATCGCTGAACCTCGTCAAGAAGTTTCTACATTTGCACCGAAAATTAAAATTATTAAAATTAAACCTGAAAAAATTAAAGATGTTATTGGTTCAGGTGGTAAAGTTATCAATGAAATCATTGAAAAAACTGGTGTTAAAATTGATATCGAACAAAATGGTGACGTATTTATTTCTTCACCTGAAATTGAAGGAATTAATAAAGCAATTGAAATCATCGAAAATATTACTCGTGAAGCAGAAGTTGGTGAAATTTACCTTGCTGAAGTTAAACGTATTGAAAAATTCGGTGCTTTCGTTGAATTATTCCCAGGAGTTGATGCTTTAGTTCACATTTCTAAATTAGCTGAAGAAAGAGTAAATAAAGTTGAAGATGTAGTAAAAGTTGGAGACACTCTGAAAGTTAAAGTAATTAAAATTGATGAGAAAGGTCGAGTAGACGCAGCGGCTCATTTCTAGGAGAAATTTATGGAGTTATTTGAAAAAGAAAGACGTGGAATATATGTCTATTTTAAAAGTTTTAAAGACTTAAATAAATTAGAAAAATATGGGAACTTTATTTCTTATTCTAAAAGAGGAAGATATGCTTGTATATATGTTGATGAAAACAGATTAGGTAGCATAGTAGAAGAACTTAAGAAAAAGAAATTTGTAAAAAAAGTAGAATTATCAGGAATGTCTGACTTACATTTAAGTTTTGAACATCTAGATAAAGATTTTCAAACAAAATAAAAATATTAAAATAAGGGAGAAGCGAAAGCTATATTCTCCCTTATTTTAAAGATATCAATAATAAATACAGTATATTAGATATTTATTGCGAGGAAACATGAGAGTTATAGCAGGAAAATACAGATCTATAAAATTAAATGCTGTTGAAGGAATGAATACAAGACCGACAACGGATAAAATTAAAGAAAATTTATTCAATATGATAGATTGCTATGATTGTAAAGTATTAGACCTTTTTGGCGGGACAGGTGGCTTAGGAATAGAAGCGTTAAGTCGTGGTGCTAAGCATTCAACTTTTATTGATGGAAGTAATAATGCAATAAAAGTCATTAAAAGTAATATTGAAAAATGTAGAATAGATGCTACAGATTATTCTTTATATAGAAATGATTTCAAACGAGCATTGAAAATTTTCGGAAAAAAAGAAGAAAAATTTGATATTATTTTTCTAGATCCACCATATGATAAAGGATTAATAGATGAAGCATTACAATGTATTTTAGATAATAATTTATGTAATGATGATGCGTTAGTTATTTGTGAAAAGAGCAATACAGAAGAAATCACTATTACTGATGAAAAACTTGAAGTTATAAAAGAAAAACAGTATGGAATAACAGATATAGTAATCTTTGAATATACGGAGAAATAAAAATGAAACGAAAAATAGCGATTGTACCAGGTAGTTTTGATCCTATTACTTATGGACATATAGATATTATAAAACGAAGTTCAGAGTTATTTGATGAGATTATAGTAGCTATCTTGGTAAATCCTGATAAGAAATATTTATTTTCACTTGAGGAAAGAGTGGAGATGATTAAAGAAACAATAAAAGAAATTCCAAATGTTAAAGTTGATTCATTTTCAGGATTGTTAGTGAATTATGCAAAACAAGTAGGTTCGAATGTTATTGTTAGGGGCTTAAGAGCTGTATCTGACTTTGAATATGAGATGCAATTAACATTTATGAACAAAGCTTTGGATGAAGGAATTGAAACATTTTATATGATGGCTAATAAACAATATTCATTTATTAGTTCTAGTATTGTTAAAGGTGTTTCAGGTTTCGGAGCAGATTTATCTAAGTTTGTTCCTAAAAACGTAGAAGAGCGTTTGGAAAAAAAGATGAAAGAGAGAGGATAAAGGTGAAAAAAATCCTATTTACTGGAGGAGGGTCGGCAGGTCATGTATCTGTTAATGTGGCTTTGATTCCAGAATTCAAAAAAAATGGATATGAAATCTCTTATATCGGTAGTAAAACTGGTATAGAAAATGAGATGATAGGAAAAATTCCAGAAGTAAAATATCACAAAATAAGTTCAGGTAAATTAAGAAGATATTTTTCTTGGGAGAATTTTATAGATCCGTTTAAAGTATTAAAAGGAATTGTAGATTCTTTATTAATATTAAAAAAAGAGAAACCAGATTTTGTTTTTTCAAAAGGTGGATTTGTTAGTGTTCCGGTTTGTGTGGCAGCTAAGCTATTAAGGATTCCAGTAGTCTTACATGAATCAGATCTTACACCAGGACTTGCTAATAAAATTAATATTAAGTTCTGCAATCATATCTTTACAACTTTTGAAGATACGCAGAGGTATTTACCGAAAAGTAAGGCTAGTTTAATCGGTGCTATTGTAAGGGATGATATTTATACAGGGAACAGACAAAAAGCTTATGAATTAACAGGATTTAATGAAGATAAACCTGTATTATTAGTAATGGGTGGATCTCTAGGATCAAAAATTTTAAACGATTATATTTGGGGTAATATTGATCAACTTACTGAAAAATATCAAATCGTTCACCTAGTTGGAAAAGGTTTATTAAATAACAACATAGATAAAGAAGGGTATAAACAATTTGAATTTCTATCAAAAGAATTGTTTGATGTACTAAAAATTACCGATTTTGTTATTTCAAGAGCAGGTGCAAATTCTATATATGAATTTTTAGCTTTGGAATTGCCTCCAATTCTTGTTCCACTTGGAACTAATCAAAGCAGAGGAGATCAAATTGAAAATGCTAGATTCTTTGAAAAAAATGGATTTGCAAAAGTGGTTGTAGAAGAGGACTTCGCAACACTTCCTATTTCTCAAATTGATGAATTTTATAATAATTTAGAAGATTATAAACATTCTATGCATGTTTATAAAAATGAAAAGCGTGTAATAAACGATGTAAATGATTTTTATAACAAGATTTTGGATAAAGTAGGAGGTGAAAAATAGTATGAAGAAATTAAGTGTACTTACGTATGTTAAGATATTAGTTTTCATAGCTTTAGCAGTTGTAGCAATAAAATTTCCAAATAATGATTTTGATAGAGTAATTGCTGATTTACTTGAAATAAAAGCTTTGGCGCAAATAGCTAAAATAATATCACTTGTTTTTAATGATAAGTTATTATTATTAATAATGATTTTATTAACAGGATTTTTAGTTTGGATTAAAGAGTTTAAGAAAGCTGTATTTATATTCTTTAGTGCCGGTTTTGGAGGATTCTTCTTATCAGCATTTAAATATAGCATTCAAAGAGTTAGACCATTACCAGAACTTCATGATGGTTTTAGTTTTCCTAGTGGTCACTCTACTTTTGTAGCATTATTTTTCTTAGCATTACTTTTTGTAATTAATAAAAAAGAAATACTTACTATAATTGCTACCTTTGCAATAATTGCAGTGCCAATTTCAAGAATGATTCTAGGTGCACACTTTATTAGTGATGTAACAGCCGGATTATTACTTGGAAGTATCATAGTTGATTTTATGAAAGTCTATTATGAAAATATCTATAATATATTAATGAGAGTGTTAGGAAAGACAAATGAATAAATTTAAAAATAAAGAGGGAATAGTTGCACTTTGCTTAGCAATTGTACATTTTGCTCTATGGTATTACTTTGCTTACATTAAATTTGATGTGAATAATGTTAAATCATATAAGTATGTGTTAGGACTTCCCGAATGGTTTTTCTATAGTTCTATAGTAGTTAGTGTTCTGATAATCATCTTAGTTATTGTCTTAACAAATCTTTTACTAAATGATGAGATAAAAGAGGAGGAAAACAATGACAAGTAATTTAGATTATAGAATTCTAATTCTCTTTGTAACTATATTTTTAGGAATAATACTATTACCATTATTTATGAATCGTATTAGTAAAACAGAACAACATGGTGGTTTCTTTGAAAAGTATTATTTGGCTGATAGAAAGGTAAGTGGTATTGTTTTAGCGATAACATTAATGTCTACTTATGGATCTGCCTCTACCTTTTTAGGAGGACCTGGTGTTGCCTATAAACTTGGTTATGGTTGGGTATTACTTGCTGTAATTCAAGTGGTAACAGGTTATTTCGTACTATTAGTTTTAGCTAAAAAGTTTAAATCTGCTGCACAAAAAATAAATGCAATAACTATAAGTGATTATTTAAAAAATAGATATGAATCTAAAGTAGTAGCCTTCATATCAACACTTGCTATGATTGTATTTTTAATTGCTGCGATGAGTGCCCAATGGGTAGGTGGAGCTAAGTTATTAGCAGCCTTTATGGGAATTGAGTATAAGACTGGTATTGTTCTTATCTCAGTAATTATTATATTCTGTGTAGTATTCGGTGGATTAAAAAATATACTAATAACTGATATGATTCAAGGATTAATAATGATTTTCTCTACGATAATTTTATTATTTGCTGTAATTAATTATGGTGGAGGTATTGATCAGATTACAGCCAACTTAGTTAATATAAATGAAAAAATACTAACTCCGTTTGGTGCAAATGGTAGTTTAACACCAAGTTATGTTAGTTCATTTTGGGTATTAGTCGGAGTAGGAGTTATCGGGATTCCGCAAATTGCTATTAACTCGATGTTATACAAAAATAAACGAAGCTTAAAACAGTCTATTATTGTCGGATCAATTGTTATCTTTATAGTAATGTTTGGAGTTCATTTAATAGGAGTTATGGCAAGAGGAGTATTCCCTGATATCAAAGATTATGATTCGGTTATTCCGATAATAACGTTAAAAGTACTTCCTTGGTATTTAGCGGCATTGGTTCTTGCAGCACCAATGGCAGCGATCATAACTACAGTAAATGCTCAATTTTTATTAATATCATCTGCGTTAATAAAGGATTTACTATTTAATAATAAATCTATTAAAGAAAAAATTACAGGTAAGAAAGTTCCTGTCTTTGTGTATGGTGTTAATATTCTTGTAATTTTATTGATAATGTTACTAAGTATGAGACCGCCAAGTTTAATAGTAAATGTTAACCTATTTGCATTTGGAGGATTAGAAGCGACTTTCCTATGGCCAATTTTATTAGGATTATACTGGAAAAAAGCTGAAAAATACGGAGCGCTTAGTTCTATAATTTTAGGATTAGTAAGTTATATACTTATAAAAACAGTATATGTGATTAAATTTATAGAACCAGTAGTGATTTCGTTATCAATATCTCTAGTAGCTTTTGTAATAGTTTCATTATTAATGAGTAAAAAACAATTGAAAAAATAGTTATATTGTAATAAAATAAAAAATAAAGAGTAAGGAGGAATAAAAATGTCAAAAAAAGTTATAGTTAAACATACAGATGCTGAGAAATTCACTGTTAGTAATATGCTAACTGTGGGCAAAGAATATGAAGTAGTGAATGAAACAGAAGAATATATATTTGTAGTAGATAACAGTGGAAAAGTAGGAGGCTATTACCACGATTATTTTGAAGAAGTAAAATAATTCAAGGGGCAAAATGATGAAAAAAAATACTATAAAGAATACAGTTCTAGTTGTATTATTTATAATACTGGCGCCGCTTATTTTAGTAGGAGTTACTGCATTAGGAAATTCTCTTGGAGGTAAGTCAAAGGATAAGGTAGTTCAAACAACAGAACAGACTGCTAAAGTCCCTGAAGAGACAAAAACAGAAAATAATAATGATATACCTAAAGCCAATGATTCTAAAGTCACAGAGGAAAGTACTACTAAAAAAGAAACACCAACTAATGAATCAGCAAAAAGTGAATCTGAAGGAGTAGTAAGTACAACTCCTGTAGCAGGCCAAGATTATATTATTAAGGCTGGAGATTCTTTATTCGCTATAGCATCAAAAGCATATGGAGAAGCTAATTCTCAAAATGGTGTAGAAAAAATTAAAGAAGCTAATAATATCAGTAATAATAATATTGCAGTTGGACAAAAAATTCAAATACCGAAATTATAAAAAGAAATCATCTCATTTTTTGAGATGATTTCTTTATTTATTGTTTAATTCTACGTTTTGTAAAAATTGAGTAAATAATACTTATTACTAATCCAACAAGTACTATCGAGATAGCTACATAAAATGCCTCTGTAAAATCTCCATTATTTTTAGCGGCTATTCCAGCAGCGTACTTAGGTGCGAAAAATGCAGCTGTCGAAAATCCTATAAAGACAATTCCGTAGTTAACCCCTTGGTTAATAGGACCAAATGTTTTCATCACTAATGGCGCGAAAACTCCCATAGTTCCACCGAAACATAGACCAAGGAGAACAAGACCAACTGTCAGACCAACGGTAGTTCTAATGTTAACTAGAGTTAATAATGAAATAGCAATTACCGAATAGATCGCAATAAGAGTCTTTTCATGTCCTATCTTATCAGAAACAATCCCCCATACAACACGTCCTAAGGTATTTGAAAGAGCGTAAACACTAACAAAAGTTGCAGCAACTGAAGCAGTTAATCCGAACATAGTTTGGCTTATTACTGATGCGTTTGATGCTACCATAAGTCCAGAGAATGCTCCAATGGCAAACATTGAAATAATAAAGTAAAATGATAAACTCATTAACATTTGTTTCCAATTTTTATTAGCAGCCTCTTGTTTAATTTCTGTAACAGGTTGAATCCAACCTTCAGGTTGATAATTCGCAGGAGCAACTTTTATAAAGAATAGAGCTATTATAATAATTATTAAGTATGCACTACCTAAGTAGATAAATGCATTATGAACACCATAATTTGCTATTAAACTATGAGCGATTGGAGCAGCGATAACACTAGCACCACCCATTGCACCTGTAATTAATCCAGCAGCTAATCCTCTTTTATCGGGGAAAAATCTAAGAGTATTACTTATGATTCCTGAATAAGCAAATGCTTGTCCAACCCCAGATAATACACCATAGCTAAAATATAACATCCCTTTTGTAGTAGCAAATCCAGTAAGTATGAATCCAACAGCAAATAAAATTCCCCCTAAAATAATAGAGATATTTGCTTTTCCTTTATCAGTAATAAATCCTCCAAGAATAGTAGGAATAGGTGCAATAGCTGCGTTAATAGTAAATGCTAGCATAACATCTGGCATACTCCATCCTTTTGAAACACTTAGAGGTTTTGCAAAAACACTAAATGAATATAGTGAACCTGCACATAGTAAAATTGCCATTGAGGCGAATAAGACAGTCCATCTTGTATTTTTGTTCATTTAATCATCCTTTCAATATATGTTAGTATGATATTAAAAAATAATAATATTAAAAAAAACGGCTAAGCTAAAGCTAGTCGAATTATTTTAAAAATATTATAATAACAGAATATAAAAATTCTTATGATAAAAATATTTACTTTCAGTTTTAATATCATGTTTAATGTGTATATTCTAGCATGAATATTAAATGAAAGCAACCTAAAATACTTCATATAAAAGAGAAAAATAAATTATACAAATATTATGTGGAATATATATTATTTGACTTAATTATAATATATTTATTCTTTGAAAAATTAATAGCTATAATGATTGATAAAAATTATTAAAAGTTTGTTGCATTAAGGCTTTTATGATATAATGAAGTGTGTTACATAGGAGGAATTATGTTTAAATTTTTTAGAAAAAATGAATTAGTGGAAAAAAATGACAAACAAGAGTTAAAAAAAATTCCGACACACGTTGCTATTATAATGGATGGTAATGGACGTTGGGCTAAAAAGAGAAATATGCCTAGAATTAAAGGACACTATGAAGGGATGCAAACTGTAAAAAAAATAACAAAATATGCATCGAAACTAGGTGTAGAATATCTAACATTATATGCTTTTTCTACAGAAAACTGGGCGAGACCTAAAGAAGAAGTTAGTTATTTAATGGATCTTCCTGAAAAGATGTTCAGTAGTTTTATGCCAGAACTTATGGAAAATAACGTTAAAGTTGAAGTTATTGGTGTTGTAGAAAAACTTCCTGAAAATACTAGGAAGGCAGTAAATGATGCAATAGAGCAGACAAAAAATAATACTGGACTAAAATTAATCTTTGCATTGAATTATGGTTCTAAAGATGAGATGCTAAGAGCAATTAAACAAATTACTAAAGACGTACAAGATAATAAATACAGTATAGATGAAATTTCTGAAGAACATGTAAGTCAAAATCTATTTACATCTAATACTCCAGATCCTGATCTATTAATAAGAACTTCAGGAGAACAAAGAATTTCAAACTTTTTACTTTGGCAAATTGCTTATAGTGAATTCTTGTTTACAAAAGTGGCATGGCCAGACTTTACTGAAGAAGAATTTTATAAGGCATTATTAGAATATCAAAGTAGAGATAGAAGGTTTGGAGGTTTAAATGAAGACTAGGGTAATAACGGCCATAGTGGCATTAATTGTTTTCCTACCATTACTATTTTTAGGTGGAGATTATTTTAAATTTACAACATTCGCACTAGGTGTGATGGCTATGTATGAAATAGTAAGAATGACTTTTAAAGAAACTAACATAGTAGTTTTAGGGTTATCTTCTTTAGCAGGTGCACTACTATTTTTAAATGAAGAAATCACACAGTTACAACTTTATGGATTACTTTTTTTAATTTTAGTTGGTATGTTAGCGACTGTAGTTGCAACAGGTCATAAAATTAAATTAGTTGAAATTGGTTCAATTATATTTGTAACTGCCTATATTTTTATAGGATTTTATTGTTTGTTTATGATAAGAAACTTGAGCTTATCTCATGTAGCTTATTTATTACTTACAATTTGGTTTACTGATAGTTTTGCATATTTTGGTGGAATGAAGTTTGGGAAAAATAAACTTTCACCGAAAATAAGTCCTAACAAATCAATTGAAGGTTCAGTAATAGGTAGTCTATCATCAATAGTAATAGCATTATTATTTTTCTATACAACTAATATATTTTCTAATCTATTAGTTGCGATTGCTATTACATTGGTAGTTAGTGTCGTTGGTCAATTTGGTGATTTAATTGAATCAGCATACAAAAGAGAATATCAAGTAAAAGATAGTAGTAATTTATTACCAGGGCATGGTGGTATTTTTGATAGATTTGATTCTGTTATTCTATCAGCGCCATGTTTAATAATATTACTAAGTTTATTTTAAAATATAGAAAGGGGTATTAGATGCAAGGTATTATAGCATTTATATTAATATTTTTTGTAGTAGTAACTATTCATGAGTTTGGTCATTTTATAGTTGCGAAAAAAGCAGGAATATTGTGCCAAGAATTCGCAATAGGAATGGGACCTAAGATATTTCACAAAAAAATAGGAGAGACTAACTTTACGATTAGACTTCTTCCAGTAGGTGGATATGTAAAAATGCCAGACAATGTTTTTGATTTTAACAATGACGTGTCGGTATATGATTTAAAAAAAGGAATGAAAGTTAGTTTAAAATTAGATGAAAATGATAAAGTTGAGAAGATAGTTTTAGATAAAAGTAATGACATGGATTTACTTCCATTAGAGTTGAATGAATTTGATCTAACTGAAAAATTATTTGTAGAAGGTTTTGTTGGCGATAAAATCGAACGCTATGAAGTAAGAAAAGATGCATGCGTTGTATTTGGTGGAATGGAAGAGCAAATTGCACCAGTTGAAAGAATGTTTTCTTCACACTCATGGGGGAAAAAATTCTGGACATTATTTGCAGGACCATTAATGAACTTTATATTAGCTTTAGCAATTTTCTTAGGCATTTCAATTTATAGTGGAGTACCATCTAATACAACGCGTTTAGGTGAACTAGCTTCTAACTATCCAGCTTATTCAGCAGGATTAAAACAAGGTGACATAGTTGAGCAAGTAAATGGTAAGAGCGTTACTACATGGAAAGAAATGACAAAAGAAATCGTAGGTTCTAATGGTTCTGAGCTTACATTAAAAGTGTCACGTGATGGTTCACAACATGAAATTAAAGTTACACCAAAAGAAGAAGTTACCGTGGAAAAGGGTAAAGAAGTTAAAACATATAAACTTGGAATAGACCGAGCTTATGAAAAAGACTTAGCTGGTTCTATAAAGAGCGGTTTTGAACAGACTCTATACTACGGAACAACGATTTTCATGGGAATTATTAATCTTTTTGCTTCATTATTTAGCGGTGGGTTTAGTTTAAATCAACTTGGTGGGCCTGTAGCGATTTATGAAATGTCTTCTGCAGCTGCACAAAGTGGTTTAATTACAACATTAAAATGGACAGGAATTTTAAGTGTTAACTTAGGTCTTATGAACCTAATTCCTATTCCAGTTCTTGATGGTGGACGTATCATATTCGTAATTTATGAAGCAATCTTCAAAAAGCCAATTAATAAAAAAGCCCAATATTACTTAACTGTAGCATTTGGATTATTAATGGTTGCGTTAATGTTAGCAGTAACATGGAATGATATCCAAAGATTATTTGGGAAATAGATGATATTTATAACGAGAAGTTGATTTTACTTCTCGTTATTTTTTATATCGGCTTTAAAATATGATACATTATTATAATTTTTTTATTAGTATAATTGGCTCTAGGAAGATTTAATATTTGCTACTAATTTAATTGTTTTTAATATATAATATAATAGAGAATATATAGAAAAAGGTGATAATATGGTTAAATTTTTACATACTGCTGATTGGCATATTGGAAGAAAATTACAAGGAAAAGATTTATTAGAAGATCAACAAGTTGTGTTAGATAATCTAATAATTGAAATGAAGAAAATCAATCCTGACTTTTTAATTATTGCAGGAGATTTATATGATAGAAGTGTTCCTAGTAAAGAAGCTACAACGATCTTGCAAGAACTTTTAGTCAAAATTAATATAGAGTGTAATATACCAATTTTTGCTATTAGTGGAAATCATGACAGTAGAGAAAGATTAGCTATTGGTGAAGCTTGGTTTAGCAAACATAAATTTTATCTTCACACAAGATTAGAGCAAGCTTTTGATAGAATTTCTTATGAAGATGCTGATATATATTTATTACCATATTTTGAACCTTTTGAAGCGAGAGAATATTTTGAAGATGCTACATTAACAACTCATAATGCAGCAACTAAAAGAGTAATTGATGAAATTTATAAAAATTTAGATACTAATAAGACTAATATTTTAGTAGCACATACTTTTGTTTCTGGTGGCTTAGAGACAGATTCTGAAAGAGAAATATCTGTGGGGACGGTTGAAAATGTGGCTGTAGAAGTTTTTGATAAGTTTGATTATGTTGCTCTTGGTCATCTTCATAATCCGAATGCAATAAAAGAGGAACGTTTGAAATATAGCGGAAGTCCAATGGCGTACTCATTCTCTGAAGCTTCTCAAACCAAAGGTATGAGACTTATAGAGGTAACAAAAGAAAGTTATAGTGAAGAGTTTATTCCATTGAAGCAAAAAAGAAAGCTACATAATATTAGTACATCTTATGGAGAAGTTTTAACAAAAGAATTTCAACAAAATTTTGATTGTAAAAATGATTATTTTAGTATGGAACTCAGCGGTTTAGAGGGAATAACTGATCCGTTACCTAGAATTAAAGAATATTACCCTAATACTCTTATACTAAAGCAAAAAAGAAATACTGGCATCGATAATCAAGTTAGATTGGATAGAGAGATGCTAACTAAGAGTCCTTTACAGTTAATAGAGGGATTCTATAATGAACAAACTGGTAGTGAATTAACTGAAAGTCAAAAACAGGTACTGGTAAATATTATAGATAAGGTGAATCAAGATGAAACCAATTAGATTAGAATTAAAAGAGTTTGGTCCATATAAGAATGAAATAATAGAATGGGATAAAATAATAAATGAGCCGATATTTCTAATTACAGGGAAAACTGGTTCAGGGAAATCAACACTATTTGATGCTATTACTTATGCATTATACAATAAGACAACAGGAGGCAAAGATATAGCCTCACTAAGAACGAAGACAGCCTTGGATAAGGATAAAACACAGGCTAACTTTGATTTTGAATTAAGTGGAAAAAAATATAGGATTGAGAGAACTCTGGCGTATTTGAAAGCTGGTAATAAAAACTTAACATCGGGGAAAGTTACTTTAATGCAATATAATGATGAAAAATTAGAAGTTATCGCAACAAAAGAACAAGAGGTAAAAGAAAAAATAGAAGAGTTGATAGGTTTAGATGATAAGCAATTTTGTCAAATAATTATCTTACCTCAAGGGAAATTTAAAGAGTTCTTATTGTCAAAATCAAGTGAAAAAAAAGAAACTTTGAGATCCTTATTTAATACTTACTTCTATCAAAAATTCGTGGAACAACTACAAGAACAAGCTAAAACACTAGATAGTTCACATAAGCAGAAAGAAAAAGCGTTGATTACTAGATTTGAGCAGTTTGATATTGAGGAAGAACTTACAAAGTTTGAATATTTAAAAGACGAAAATTTTGAAGAAATACTAAGCATTATTCACTCGCAAGAGGAAAAAATAAAAATTGAGAAAAAAGAATTATTAAAATTAGAACGTAGTTTTTCTAAAGAAAAAGAGAAATTTATAGAATTAAGTAAGCTCAATGATAAATTTACTCAGCTTAAAAATAATAAGTTAGAACTAGAAGAATTAAGTGAAAAAGAAGATTATTATGGTAAACTTAGATTAGAAGTAGAGAAGTTAAAAGAGTTACAAAAGAGTAAAGACAAGATTATAGAGTATAGTACTTTATTAAATAAACAATCACAATTAAGAAAACTTGAGAAAGATTTATTAATAGATACAGAAAAATACAAATTAGACTTAGAAAATAATAAGAAATTAGAATTAGAACTGAATGAACAAAAAAATAATATAGAAGAACTTAGAAAAGAAACTATTGATTATAAGTTTTTCTATAATAATTTTGAAGAAATAGCTTCAGCTAAAACTAATATTGAAATATATAGTGAAGAATTAAAAGATCTTACATTGAAAAAAGAAACATATAAAGAACTAGATTCTAGTTTAAAAGCTGAAAAAGAAAGCCACTTAGAGGATATTGAGGAGAAAAATATACTAGAGAGCAGTATTGGTAAGTTAAAATTAGAAGTTTTAAAGAAAGAGCAAGATGTAGAAAAACTCGCGGAATATAATAATAAATTATCTGAAGTAAATGATAAGAGTTTGAAATTTACTCTTGATAAAAAACAATTAGAAGAACTGGAAGTAGAGAAGGATAAGCAAGAGCAAGAAGTTACATTATTAAATAAGAATAAGGAACAAGAAGTTTTAAATATTTTTTTACTGAAATTACATGAGGGAGACGATTGTCCTTTATGTAAACAAAAAATCGAACACTTACCAGAAATTTCTGACTTAGTTGTGATTAATGATAATATAGAAAAATCACTCCAAAAAGTTAATAAAGATATAATTCAACTAGAAACTCTTATAAAAAAAGATGAAGAAGAAATAGAAAGAATAAGTACTCTTCTAAAAAATTTAGAGAGTACAATTAACTTTAAAGCTAAGGAAGAACTATCACAATTGGAAGATGAATTAAAGGATGAAAATATTAAGCTAACTGATATTAGTAAAGCAATTAAAACATCCGAGGATAAAATTAAAGGACTCAATCAGGAAATAGAGAAACTTTCAGAGTTATTTAAAAATGAAGACGAGATTAAACAAAAGCATCTAGAAGCGAAAAATAAAATCGAACAGTTTGAGAATAATGTAAAAATAGAGCTAGATGAGTTTGTAGATTATTATGAGAAAATACAATCTCAGGTTGAAGACTTTGATAATAACTGTAACGTTCTACAAAATAATAGTAATGAACTATTGGTTAGAAAAACAAGACTAGAAACAGAAGAGAAAAATAATAAAACGAATTTACTAGAAGTTAGTAAAAGAATAGAAAGTATTGTTGATAGTTTTACTAAATCTAAGCTTAATAAGTATTACATAACCTTAGAAATGGCAGAAGAAAATATCGGGGAATTGAATAATTTAGAAGAATTTGAATCTCAAATTAATAAATTTGAAGATGCCAAGAAAATTATACTAAACACTATAGAAAAACTTGAAGAAGAGTTACAAGAGATAGAACAACCCGATTTAGAAGAAGGGCAACAGAAACTACAAAATATTGAATCTCAAGTTAATGATTTTATAGAAAAAGTTGCAATTTTTAATACAAGATTAGAAAATAATAAAAAATTATATAAGAAAATTCATAGTGAGTATATTAATTTATTAGAATCATCTAAAGATATAAGAGAAATTATAGCATTTAGTGACGTTGTCAGCGGAAAAACTGAAAATAGAAAATCATTAGAAACATACGTTCAAGGATACTATCTAGACTTGATTCTAGTTGCGGGAACTAAAAGATTATTACAGATGACAAATGATAGATATAGATTTATTAGGCGTGATGAAAAATCAAAAGGTGGAGGTCTTCAAGGTTTAGAGATTGAGATACATGATATTTATTTAAATAGTACTCGTATTATTAGTTCTCTTTCTGGAGGAGAATTATTCTTAGCTTCTTTAGCTCTTGCTTTAGGATTAGCCGAAGTTATTCAAAATGAAAGTGGAGGAATATCACTTGAAACTATCTTTATCGATGAAGGATTTGGATCATTAGATGCCGAAACGCTAGATATTGCACTAACAACGCTAATAGATTTACAATCATACGGAAGAAATATTGGTATTATTTCACATGTTAGTGAGCTAAAAGAAAGAATTAGACCTAAAGTAGAAGTCTATTCTAAAGATAATTATGCGAAGATTAAAATGACTGGAATATAAGGTAATATAAAAAGAAAGGAGAAAACATGAACTTAGAATTATTAATTGGTCCAAGTGGTGTAGGAAAAACGAACTATATATTAAATGATATTGAGTTAAATAGAGATAACCATAAAATAATTGTATTAACTCCGGAGCAGAACAGTTTTAATTTTGAAAAAATGTTATGTGATAAGTTTGGTGGTACTTTTAATATCGATGTTATGAATTTCTCAAGTCTAACTAGAAAATTATCAAAACAATTAGGAATGGATAATTTTAGTAGACTGGGTGATAATATTAAGCCATTCTACTTTTATAAAGCTGCAAAAAATTTAGAAAATAGTGAGAACTTTTTAGTAAAAAGAATCATACAAGATGTTAATTTTATAGAAGTTGTAGAAGAAATTATAAATGAATTAAAAGAGTATAAAGTAAGTATTAATGTATTAGAAGAGTATTTGGACAAAAATACTAATATAGATAGTAGTCATAGAGAAAAATTAGAATCTATTTTAGAAATATATGTTGAATATTCGAGATTATTAAAAGAACAGGGTTCTTTTGACAAAGTAGATTATATAACTGAGTTACTTTTGTATCTAGAATACATTGATTTAAGTGATTATATTTTTTATGTGGATGCTTATTATAACTTTACAGCACAGGAATATTATTACATTGGAAAACTTGCTCAGAAGTCTAAAAAGTTAATAATGAGTGTTATAAGTGATGCAAACAGATATTTTAATTTTGATTTATTACAACTGGCTCAAGGTTATGAACTAGAAAAGATGAAATATAATGATTTTTACCTATCTGATTTGTATAGTAAAGAAAAATATAAGTTAGATATTTTTAGAAAATCTCATGAGATTGTTGCTAGTATGAATGAAATAGTGAAAAGTAATAAAGATGTAAATTTTTCTGTAGTAGCATTTGTAAAAAAAGAAGAAATAAATACACTGAAATTTAAAATAAAAGATAATAAAGTAGAGGAATATGAAGTACTAGAAACTCATAGAGGCCGCTTTAATGGGGTTTCTAATGATGTTCTTGCTGATAAATATTATAAAAACTTCACAGCGCAGTATGAAATCGATGATAGTATTGAAATTATGTGTGCTAAAAATAAGGAGTTAGAGGTTAAACAAATTTCTCGTGAGATTGTGAAACTAAAACATAATAATATCAATCAAAATGAGATAGCAATTCTTTATCGTGATAATACATACGAAAATTATTTAAATATTTTTAAAGATTATAATTTAGACGTTCACTTAGATAAAAATATTGAAACTAGCAATCACCGTTTAGTTAAGTTTATACAAGAAACATTAAATTTTGGTGAAGGTAGTTTTAAAAATAGATTATTAAATCTACTAAAAACTAGATTAACGAATTTTGAAAACATATATCGTCAAAAAACTATCGCACATGTTTTACTAGGAGATTCAAATATTGATGAAAAACAACTAGAAAAAGATATCGCAGAGTTAGATGAAACTCTAATAAAAGATAAATTTTTAGAAAGCAATTTAGTAAATAGTATAGGTGGAAAATATAAATACAACGATTTATTAGAAAAAGTTAGAGTGATTTCAATAGATGACCTTGAAAATATACTAAATGAGAAACTGGTAAATGCTCATAGTGATATTTTAAAAGATTACTTTATTAAAAAGACGTCAAAGCATACGACTGAACAGCTTGAAATTTGTAGACAAGTTTTATTAGAACTTATTGATAAGGTTTCAGAAGTCTCAGCTAAAAATAATATTCAAGCTAAGAGATATATAAAAAAATTAGTAGATGTTTTTGACCATTGTAAGATTAAAATGTATCTTGATAAAGAAGATGGTGAGTATGATAATATCGAAGAGCTAAAAATTGATAGTATAGATAGACAAGTTTATAAAAAAATTCTTGAATATATTAATGATATAAATGAGAACTTTGGTAGTGAAAAATTTGAATATAAAAAATTCGTAACTTTATTTAATATTGGATTAACATCTATTAAGTATCGTTCAATACCAGAGATTAATAACTCTATCATTATGTCTACTATGGATTTAGCAAAAGTAGAAAATAAAAAAGTCGTCTTTGTTTTAGGGTTTAATAAAGATGTATTGCCAGTATCTAAAAGTTCCGGATTAATAGATGATAAAGATAAAGAAAGATTGATTAACGATAATATCTTTTTATCACCGACAAAAGAAGCGGCACTCATAGATGAAGAGTTTGTAGCTTATATAGCTATGACAAGAGCTCAAGAAAAAACATATATAAGTTATAGTTTACTTGATAAGAGTTTTAAAGAGAATTTTGCTTCTCCATACTTAAATACAGTGAAATCTTTATTCCCAGAATTAGAAGAAAAGCAAACTTCAAAAATTTTAGAGTTTTCTATTGCTGATTATAATTACTATTTAGAAAATATCTCAGAGATAGTTTCAACTAAGGAATTTAATTATTTATTTGCAAAAATTTATCGTAGATTTATGGAAGTGAAAGATAGTAAGACAAAGGAAGTTGAAGTTTTAGTAGAACTTATGATTAAGTTTTTAGAACATTATCAACTTACTTCAGTAAGTGAAAGTTATGAGAATTACGAAGTTCTTGATGAATTGAATGACAGAGTATTTTTCACTAATGATACTAGTATTAAAAATTATCTATCTAAAATAATCAGAGATTATAAATTTCAACTTAGTTCAGAGTATATTGATGAGTTTTTAGAAGTTAAGAAAGATAGTTTTTCTAAGTTTAGTATCTCTAAAATTTCTGATTTTGAAAGAAATCCATATCAATTCTTTGTTAAACGAGTACTTGGAATAGCAGAGGAAAGGGAGATTGATATTGATAATCTCGTTACTGGAAAATTCTTCCATGCAGTAATGTCAGAAAAAAGAATTACTAATTTCATAGCTGAATGTGGAAGTAAATTTGATATAGACGTTCAAAAAGATGAAGATATAGCAAGAAGATTTAATATTAAAGAGATCTTGAATGATGTTATTTATTCTAGTAATAACAAAGATATATTAGAAACGTTGAAGTTGATAGAATTATTAAATACACATAAGTATATTTTAAATAATATGATTATGAGACTTGAAATTGCTATAGCAATAGAAATAAAATATTTTGCTTTAACAAACTTTATGCCTACATTCTTAGAAAGACCATTTAGTCTGGAAATTGTAGACAATGTTATTACGTGTAAAAATGAAGAGACTGGTGAGATTAGTAAGAAAGAATTACAACATAAATATAATATACCACCAATTAAATTCACAGGGATAATTGACAGAGTAGATGTTAATGGAAAGAATATTTCAATAATTGATTATAAGAGTAGTCAAAGCGATTTTTCTTTAGATAGTTTAGAATTAGGATTTATATCTCAGATTTTAACTTATGCATTGGCATGTGAAATGATGTTTGGTAAAAATTCAGAGGATATATTGGGAATATTCTATAGAGAAATAGCCAAATTAGGAAAAGATTTAAAGACATATAGATTAAGAGGTTTAGCTAATAGTGATCTAATATTAGATGATGAATTTTATGATAAAGCTCCTGAAATTATGTATGTTAGAACTACAAAAGCTAAGAAAATTCATGGAGCGGATAGCCATAAAGCATTTACAAGTCCTGAACTTGAAAAATTAGTTAATAAAAATCTTGAAAATATAATGAAACTACTAGAGAAAATCTTTGAATTTGATTTTACTTTAACTAATTATGAGATTGAAAATCAATATTCCGCTGAAAAGAAAACATTGTTTAACATTTCTAGTAATAGTGATACACGATTAAGTTATAAAGAGAAGGTAGAGCTTAAACCAAAAGATTTAAAAGAAAAGTTGCTAAATGACTTAAAATGATTCTAGTTTAGAAAAAATTTGTGAAAATTGATTTGTTGTTTTGAAATAAAAAGCAATAAGTCAATTTTTTTTTATAATTTTTACTAATTTTTAATCACATTTGTTAAGTTTTATATTATAATAGTATAAGTAGTATTGTGTCGACTTTTGGATGCATACTAATATAATATTAAAAGGCGATAAAGAATAGATATAGAGGCAAGGATAAAATAAATATGAAATTAACTTTTTTTAAAAAACTAGAACAGTATAATAACAGTTCTAAAGAAGTATATATTAATAATATATATCAGAATGAAAATTTAACATATAAAAATTTAATAGAGTATTCAGATAGACTTGCGTTTTATCTTGAAGAAAAACTAGGAGAAGATAAAAATCCTATAGTAGTGTACGGGCATAAACATCCATTTATGTTAGTGTACTTTTTAGCGTGTGTAAAATCAGGAAGAGCATTCTGTCCAGTAGATATAAATACACCAAAAGAGAGAGTAGAAGAAATAGTAGAAACAACAGACTCAAAAGTAGTACTAGTCACAGAAGAAATAGAGCTAACTAGAGAGATGATAAATGTTGAAACAGCTAAAGAACTAATCTCGAGTACTAAAAATTCTATTTCAAAAGAAAGCTATGTGAAAGATGAAGATATATTCTATATAATTTTCACATCAGGAAGTACAGGAAAGCCAAAAGGAGTATGTATTACATACAATAACTTAAATAACTTCTTGCACTGGTACACAGGATATTATGATGAAAAAGAAGAATTAGTATTTTTAGGACATCCACCGTTCTCATTTGATTTATCGGTAATGTCATTATGGCCAAGTATTTATCTAGGAGCCTCTCTAGTACAAATAGATAAGAAGCATCAAGAGAACTTCAAAGTAATGTTTGATGAGCTAAATAAATCAAATGCAACAATATGGATTTCAACGCCATCATTTATAGAAATGTGTTTTATAGATAAAAACTTTAATCAAAGTCTAATGCCAAAGGTAAAACAATTCGTCTTTTGTGGAGAAAAACTATTCAGCACAACGGTAGAAAAAATTCATAAGAACTTTGAAAACTCACAGGTAATAAATACATATGGACCAACAGAATCAACAGTAATGGTCACATGGGTTGAGATAACGAAAGAAGTAAATGAAAAATACTATGAGAACCTACCAGTAGGAGAAGTAAAATGGGGTACTAAAGTACATTTAGCTGATCCTAATGAAGAGGATAAAGGTGAAATAGTAATTACAGGAAATACAGTCGCAAAAGGTTATTTCAAAAATGACGCTATAACAAAGGAAAAATTTGGTATAGGGGAAGTAGATGGAAAAGAAGAAAGAAGTTACCTAACAGGAGACCTAGGATACTTCAAAGACGATATGCTGTTTTGTGAAGGGCGCATAGACTTCCAAGTAAAACTACATGGACACAGAATAGAACTTGAAGACATAGATAATAATCTACTTAAAAATAAAAAAATACGCCAAGCAGCGACAGTACCAAGCTATGAAGATGGAAAAGTAAAAGCATTGACATCATTTGTAGTGTACAATGAACAAATAGAAAAACGTTTTGAAGTAACAAAACAAATAAAACAAGAACTAAAAAAACTAGTGCCAGAATATATGATACCAAAAAAAATAGTATTCTTAGAAGAAATGCCACTAAACAACAATGGAAAAATAGATAAGAAAAAGTTAAAGGAGTTAGTATAAAATGAACTACTTTGACGGAATTGAATTTTTCTTAGTATTAGCAATAGCACTAATCATAGGCTTTATAATAAACTATCTAGGTAAAAAAATAGAATATTATATCTTAGCGCTATCGGTAATATTCGCGATAGCGATATACGGTAAGAGTATCACAATGTTATCTTACCTAGTAGGATTTATTCTATTTGAATATATCTTAGTATTAATAGCCCAAAAAACAGAAAGTAAAAAACACTTGAAAATACTGGTAATACTATCGATATTACCACTAGTAATAAACAAAGTATTCGCAACTACGCACCTACACCTATTAGCTTTTATAGGAATATCATATATGTCATTTAAGACAATACAAATTATGATAGAAATATCAGACGGATTAATAAAAGAAAAAATTAGTGCTGTAGAATATGTACAATTCCTACTATTCTTCCCAACTGTAAGTGCAGGACCGATAGACAGAAGTAGAAGGTTTATGAGCGAAATAAAAGAAAGAATGCCGAGGACAGAGTACTTAGAATTAGCTGGAGAAGGAGTCTATAGACTAATATTAGGATTACTATATAAAATAGTATTCTCAACACTAAGCTACCACTACTTAGTAGGTTTAATAAACAATGGGACATTTGTCTATTCATTAAAATACATGTATCTATATACATTGTACCTATTCTTCGACTTTGCAGGATACAGTTTAATGGCAGTAGGTAGTAGTAACATCTTAGGAATAAGAACACCGATGAACTTCAACAAACCATTCCTAAGTATAGACATAAAAGACTTCTGGAATAGATGGCACATAACACTATCAACATGGCTTAGAGACTTTGTATTCTCAAGAGTCTTTATGGAAGCAACAAAGAAAAAAAGATTCAAGAAAAGACTAAATACAGCAATGTATGCCTATATGGTAAACATGGTTCTTATGGGATTTTGGCATGGTTTAACAATAAGCTATATAGTATATGGATTCTATCATGGTTTATTAATGGCAGGATTTGAGTATTATCAGAAGAAAAGTAAATTTTACAAAAAGAATAAAAATGAAACATGGTATAAAATACTTAGTTGGTTCATAACAATTAACTTAGTAATAATAGGTTTATATATCTTCTCGGGAGAACCATATAAACTAATAAGTCATGTACTAAAAAAATAATATAGAGTTAGGAGAACAAGCATGATAAAAGAACAAGTATTAGAAATGTTAGAAGAAATCTGTGAAGACGAAGTAGTAAGAGAAGATTTAGACATAAACATGAAAGAAGAAGGGTTAATGGACTCTTTAGCTTTTGTAGAAATGTTAGTGAAAATTGAAGAAATCTTTGGTTTAAGCATAGCACCAACAGAAGTAACATATGAAGAAATCGATACACCAAATAAGGTAATTTCATATATAGAAAATAGGAAATAATATCATGATAAGATTAAAAGCATTTTTAATATCAATAGTATTGGTATTAATTACACTTGTAATTTTAGATTTAACCCTTCTAAAGAAGATTCAAACTTATTATAAAACTAATGATAATAGTGTTAGGTATAGTACTGCTTTTGAAAAGTATAAAAGTAGAGATATAATAATCGAAAATATGACTCCTAGGACACTTTTACTTTTAGGTTCTTCAGAGTTAACGACGACTATTAATGAGAATTATCACCCTAAGAAAATGTTCAACTATGAAGATTTTAATATAATGCAAGTAGGGGTAGGAAACTCTCAAAATATTATTCATGCTGCTACACTTGGATCAATAGGGAATGATGTGAAAAATAATGAAATAGTAATGATTCAATCTATTCAGTGGTTTGATAACAAGAATGGTATTTTAAAGGATGCATTTTTATCTAGAATTTCTAGCGAACATGTGTACAATACTATGAAAAACGATAAAATAAGCTATCAGACAAAAGAAAAATTTATAAATAGAGTTATAGAACTTTCAGCTTCCAACAAGGAATTAAATAAAAAATATAAGAGTTATAAACGATATTTCTTAAAAGGTGAAGGAAATAAATTCACAGAGAAATTTTTAAAATTAGATAATTACTTCTATATTCTAAAAACAAAATTAAACTTTTATAAAAATAAAGGTAAAGAAAACTATCCAGTTAATGGAGAAAATACACCTGATTATAATTGGGAAGAATTAGATAAAAAAGCAACTGAGGAAGCTAAAGAAAGAACTAATAACAATGATTATCAAATTGATAATACATATTACGATAAATACATAGGAATTAAATATAATCAACTAAAAGATAGTTCAAAGAATACAAAGTATGATGATTCTAAAGAATACGAAGACTTAGATATACTATTATCTATTGTTAAGGACTTAAATTTAAATATCAAGTTTGCGCTTCTTCCAGCTAATGGGAGATGGAGTGATTATACAGGAATAGGCAGTGAAAAAAGACAAGTAGCTTACAATAAATTAAAAGAAATTGCTAAAAATAACAATATAGAGGTAATGGACTATTCAAATAAAGAATATGAAGACTACTATATGTACGATGCGATGCATCTAGGTTGGAGAGGATGGATTGATTTTGAAAGAGATCTTTACAAACTTAAAAAGTAAATTAAGCGATAAACAAAGACTAACACTATGGGTATTATTCTTTTATATAGTAATAATGGGAATAATAATATACTGTTTTTTAACGGATTTTTCTAATGTTCAAGAGTATGTATATAGTGAATTTTAGGATAGAGGAACGAATTACTATGTGGTAATTCGTTTCTTTTTATATATTATTTAATTATCTACATTACACTAGTATAATAATAATTAATAAAAATTAATTTTCAGAAAAATTATGAAAAAATACACTCAATTAATTGATTTTATGAGAGAAATAAGGTAGAATTATAGCTATAATAAATTAAAAGGAAAATATTAATGAATAGAGATGCGTATTTTTATTTAGAAATGAAAGAGCATGAGTTAAAAGTTCCATATACGGGAAAAAATCGTCGTATTAGAGTACTTTTACCAAAAGGGTATGCTCAAGATGAACATAAACACTATCCTGTAGTGTATATGAATGATGGTCAAAATGTTTTTTATAGTGGTGAATCATTTAGCGGACACTCGTGGAAAGTTATACCAGCGATTAAGAGAAATCCTGATATGCCAAAAATGATAATAGTTGGAATTGATAATGATAATGAGGGTAGAATGAATGAATATGCACCTTGGAAGTTTTCAAGTTTACCAATATTAAATTTTGGACTTACATTGGGAGGATTAGGTTCTGAGTATGCTGATTTCTTTGTAAATGTAGTTAAACCATTTATAGATAGTACTTATCGAACTAAACCACAACGAGAATATACAGCGATGATCGGTAGTTCTTTAGGTGCCAATATATCACAATATATTGGTTTAGAACATAAAGATGTCGTAGGGTGTCTTGGAATATTTTCATCTGCAAATTGGTTGAATAAACCAGAATTTGATAGATTTATTTCGAAACATAAGGTCTCAGATCAAAGAGTATATATTGAAGTTGGAACGAACGAGGGGGATGACACAGATAAGCAATTAGCCAATGGTAACCTAAAACAATTATATATTGATGCAAGTTTAGATTACTATCGTCAGCTGATTGATGCTGGTTTATCTACAAGTGAGTTGAAATTAAATGTTGTAGCTAATGGAGAACACAGTGAGGAATGTTGGGCTAAATATTTACCAGAATGTTTGAGATTTATAAGTGAAAATTGGTAATATAACTTTTTAGAAAATGGAGGTTTTAGGATTGAATATAGAGAATTTAAGTCACTACAGTGGAAATTTAGGAAGAGAAATGGTTCTTAATAGGTATGGTCATGCGGGGTTACCGATTGTTGTATTTCCATCATCAGGAGGAACGCACAATGAATATTATGATTTCGGTATGATTCATGCTTGTGAAAGATTTATAAATGAAGGAAAAGTACAATTTTTCACATTATCGAGTGTTGATAGTGAATCGTGGTTATGCGACTGGAAAAATGGTCATGACAGAGCATTAGCTCATACACAATATGAAAAGTATGTTATTGAAGAAGCTATTCCATTTATTAAACATAAAACAGGTTGGTTTGGACAAATGATGGCTACTGGTTGTAGCATGGGAGGATATCACTCGTTTAATATTTTCCTGCAACATCCAGATGTATTTGGTAAAGTAATTTCACTTAGTGGAGTTTATGATGCTAGATTTTTCGTAGGTGAATATGGAAATGATGAGTTAATATATAGAAATTCACCTAGTGATAATATTTGGAATCAAAATGATGGATGGTTTATTGATCACTATAGAAAAGCCGATATTATTGTATGCACTGGATTAGGTCCATGGGAACAAGATGGATTACCATCATTTTATAGTTTAAAAAGAGCATTTGAAGAAAAGAATATTCCAGCATGGTTTGATGTATGGGGTGAAGATGTTGCTCATGACTGGCCTTGGTGGAGAATCCAAATGCCATACTTCTTAGATAAATTAAATTTATAATAAAGTTAAGAGGAGACAAAGATTTATGAATTACATAGTTATATCACCATATTATCCACATAATTTTCAAAAATTTTCTATTGAGTTAAAAAATCAAGGTATTAACGTACTAGGAATTGGTGAAGAGCCATATGAACAGTTAGATCAAAGACTTAAAGAAGCATTAACTGAGTATTTTAGAGTTAATAGTCTTGATGATGTTGATGAAGTAAAACGTGCTGTTGCATTCTTATATCACAAGCATGGACATATTGATAGAATAGAATCGCAAAATGAGCACTGGATGGAATTAGATGCAGCTTTACGTACACAATTTAATGTGTTTGGATTAAAAGAGCATGACCTTAAAAAGACAAAACATAAATCAGAGATGAAAAAATACTTTGAAAAAGCAGGAGTACCTGTAGTACCAGGTTTCTTAGTGAAAAAAGAAGGTGACATTGAAAAAGGTGTTAAAAAATTAAAATTACCTTTAATAGCTAAGCCTGATAATGGGGTAGGAGCATCAGCAACTTATAAGCTTAAAGATAAGAAAGATGTAGAAAACTTTAAAAAAGAATGGGATGGAACAACACATTATTTCTTAGAACCTTTTGTAGATAATTCTGATATCGTCACTTTTGATGGATTAGTAGATGCTAAGGGGAATATTGTTTTTTACACTAGTATCGTTTATTACCATACTCCATTAGACTTATTAAATAATAATACTCTTGATTGGGTTTACTATATAGATAAGAATTTAGATCCAAAACTAGTAGAATATGGTAAAAATGCAGTAAAAGCATTTGGTATGAAAGAGAGATTCTTCCATATCGAATTTTTCAAAACTAAAGATGATTATATAGCAATTGAGTATAATAACCGTCCAGCGGGAGCTTTTGCAGTAGATGTGTATAACTTTGCACATTCAACAGATTACTTTAGAGTTTATGCTGAAGTAGCTAATGGAACATTTAATGGATTAAATGTTGATGAAAAATATGGATTAGCTTCAACACGCCGTGATTATAAAGATTATGTATATTCAGATGAAGATATAAGAAATAAATATCAAGATAAATTAAAAGCTGTTTTAAGAATGCCTGAAGCTTTCGCTGAACTTCAAGGAAATACAATGTACGTTCTTGTTGCTGATACTCTTGAAGAGATGAAAGAAATGGAAAGATTTGTAGGGAAATTAAAATAAATTTATAAAAGAAATATGAGACTACGGTTTTACTGTTAGTATCATATTTCTTTTATTTTTAACTCAGGAGGAATAATGTGTAATATTACATTGTAGTTGGTTTGATAGCGTGTAACATTTCTTGAATTACAGTAGGAAGTGTGTTAAGATTTAATTGAAAATAATAAAAAGGAGAATGGCATGAAAATATCTAAGGAGCATTTAGAACTATTAGCGGAAAACTTTCAGAGTATAGATGAAACAACGAAGGAAATAATTAATTTAGAGGCTATACTAACACTACCTAAAGGAACAGAACATTTTTTAAGTGATATTCATGGAGAATATGAAGCTTTTGATCATATTTTAAGAAATGGTTCAGGTATTATTAAAGAAAAACTTAAAGAAGTATTTGGTAACAGATTACCTAGAAAAGATTTAAATCTTTTAGCCACTATTATTTATTATCCAGAAGAAAAATTAAATCTTATTAGAAAAGAATATGATGTATGTGATTATAGAGAGTTTCAAAAGATTACTCTTCTTCGTCTATTGGAGGTAACGCAAGTAGCAGCAAGGAAGTATACTAGATCTAAAGTAAGAAAAATTTTACCAAAAGATTTTAAGTATATTATAGATGAATTACTTTATAAAATGCAAAGTAGTGATAAGAATGATTACTATGATAAAATACTTGAGAATATTATTGAATTAGGTGCTGGTGAAAAGTTTATTATAGAATTATCATTAAGCATACACAAGTTAACAATCGACCACTTGCATATAGTTGGTGATATCTATGATAGAGGACCTTTTCCTGATAAAATAATGGATAGACTATTAGATTATCATTCTGTTGATATTCAATGGGGGAATCACGATATGTTATGGATTGGTGCGTATCTTGGAGACAGAATATCATTGGCAAATGTAATCAGAATATGTGCAAGATATGATAATCTAGATATTATAGAAGACAGATATGGAATTCCTATTAGGAATTTATTAAACTTTAGTGAAAAGTATTACAAGGATGATCACTGTAAGGAATTTTTACCAAAAATATCTAAGGATGATGAGCTGAAGTATAGTGAACATGAAATTATGCAAATAGCTAGAATGCATAAAGCAATGGCAATAATTCAATTCAAATTAGAAAAACAGATTATTGATAAACATCCTGAGTTTGATCTAGAGTCACGTGCGTTATTAGATAAAATTGACTTTGAAAAAGAAACTGTAAAAATTTATGGTAAAGAATATCCATTGACATCATGTAATTTCCCAACAGTTGATAAAGAAAATCCATATTTATTAACAGATGAAGAAGAAAAGATTATTAATAGATTAAAAGAATCATTTATAGCAAGTGAAAAATTAAAAAAACATGTTGAATTATTTATTAATAAAGGTGGCATGTATTGCTGCTATAATGGGAATCTACTTCTACACGGTTGTATGCCAGTCGATGAGGATGGTAACTTCCAGGAATTTTCTTATGGAGGAAAGAAATACGCAGGTAAGAAGTTACTAGACTTTTTTGATAAAAAAATTCGTAGCATATTTTATTGTGGTTGTAGAGAAGATAACGGGTTGTTCTTTTACTTATGGCAAGGTCGCTACTCTCCATTATTTGGTAAATGTGATATGACGACGTTTGAAAGATATTTTATAGAGGATAAATCTACTCATGAAGAAGTAAAAAATGCGTATTATAAACTTAGAGATGATGAAGAGTTTTGTATTAAGTTATTAAATGAGTTTGGTTTAACTAGTGAAGGTCATATTATAAATGGGCATACTCCTGTTAAGGAAACAAAGGGAGAAAATCCGATTAAAGCTAATGGTAGAACAATTGTTATTGATGGTGGAATGTCTAGAGCTTATCATAAAACAACAGGTCATGGTGGTTATACATTAACTTACAATTCCTATGGATTACAGATAATGAGTCATGATATTTTCCAAAGTAAAGAAGAAGCAATCAAAAATGAGACGGATATTATTTCAACTAAGAGAGTTGTAGATAAATTATGTCGAAAAAAAGTAGCTGACACAGATAGCGGTGTAAGGATAAAAAAACAAATTGAATTATTAAAAATTTTATTAGAAGAATATCGCCAAGGGGCAATTTGTGAAAGATATTAGTTAATATAAATTGATATTCTGAGTTGCTTTGTATTTAAGGGGGAGATATGATGAAGATTTTATTAAGTATACTAGAGATTTTAATGCTATTAGGAATAATAAGAAATTATAAACTATTGAAAAAAAGAAAAGAAAAAAAGAAAGATTAATTAGCCATTTGTTTATCAAGTTGATAGAAATGAGAAGATAAGTGTAAGTACAAACAAAAAGATTTCTAAATAACTAATAAACTTTGCTAGGGTGATTCAAAAATCGAAATTTCTCTGAAATCATGATTTTGAGTCACTCTCTTTTTGATAGAATATTAACTGTAGTTATTGATTTTCTTACTTTAATGAATAAGTAGGGAAGATAATATATTCAATATTTAATTAAATTTTTAGAAAAATTAAAATTTTTATTGACAACAGAAAAAAAGTATATTATACTAATAAACAGTTAATTGAATATGTACCTCACAAAGTAAGTGAGGTAGAGGTTGCGATTTTTATCAGTAGAGTAATTGAAAGTATAGGGCTTGATGATATTACTCGAAAGGAAACATCGCCGAAATGATATTAATCCTATGTTAATATTGTTGGGCCTATATTGAACTAAGTATAGGACTGTCATAGTCGTGAGGCTATGTTGCGCTACTAATATCTTGTTTTGGAGAGATAATGTGAAGTATAACTCCGTGCAAATATGGTAGGAGGTTATGCTTTTTTATTTTATCAAGGAGGTTTTTATTATGACAAACAACAGCAATAACAATAATGCAACAGAAGTAAAAAGAAATTTACGATCACGTCATATTAGTATGATTGCTATCGGAGGATGTATCGGTAGTGGATTATTCATGACAAGTGGTCAAGCAATTCAAAGTGCGGGACCTGGGGGAGCTATTGTAGCTTACTTATGTATCGGGCTTATGGTATATTTCTTAATGACATCATTAGGAGAAATGGCAACATATCTTCCTACATCAGGGTCATTTAGTACATATGCTACACGTTATGTGGATCCTTCATTAGGGTTTGCTTTAGGATGGAACTATTGGTTTAACTGGGTAATTACAGTAGCAGCTGACGTAGAATTATCTGCATTAGCTATTAGTTATTGGGAGCCTATGCGAGTACTTCCTCACTGGGCTTGGAGCTTATTATTCCTAGTTATTATTATCGCTTTAAACTCACTAAGTGTTAAAGTATATGGTGAAAGTGAATATTGGTTTGCACTTATTAAAGTAGTAGTAGTAATCATTTTCTTAGTAGTAGGATGCTTAACTATCTTCGGTATTTTAGGTGGTGAATACATTGGATTCAAAAACTTAACAATCGGGGATGCACCATTTGTCGGTGAAGATTCTTCATTATCAGGACAAATCCTTGCTACTCTTGGAGTATTCTTAATCGCAGGATATTCATTCCAAGGTACTGAGTTAATCGGTATTACTGCTGGTGAAAGTGAAAACCCAGAGAAAAGTATTCCAAAAGCTGTAAAACAAGTATTCTGGAGAATTTTAATCTTCTACGTACTAGCTATCTTAGTAATCGGATTATTAATTCCTTATACTTCACCAGATTTATTAGGTGCTGCAAGTGCTGAAGAAATTGCTAAATCACCATTTACAATTGTCTTTAAAAATGCAGGTTTTGCATTAGCTGCAAGTGTAATGAACGCAGTAATCTTAACATCAATCCTATCAGCTGGTAACTCAGGTATGTATGCATCAACAAGAATGCTTTATGCGATGAGTAAAGAAAAACTTGCGTATCCAATTTTTGGTCGTGTTACTAAATACGGTACTCCTGTTATTTCATTAATTGCAACAGCTGCAGTAGTATTCTTAATCTTCTTAATTCAACTTACAAGTGCTAATGCTTATACTTACATCGTAGCAGCGAGTGGATTAACTGGATTTATCGCTTGGTTAGGTATTGCGTTAAGTCACTATAGATTTAGAAGAGCATTTGTTGCTCAAGGTAAAGATTTAAATGATCTTAAATATAGAGCAAAATGGTTCCCAGTAGGTCCAATTATCGCTTTAGTATTATGTATCATCGTTATTATCGGTCAAGATACAGAGCTTATTACTAAAGGAGTGGTTAACTGGAGTGGAATTTTAACAACATATATGGGAGTTCCAATCTTCTTATTCTTCTATCTATACCACAAAATTAGATATAAAACAAAAATGATACCTTTAGATAAAGTTGATTTATCTCAAGATGTAGATACTAAATAATTATATTTAATCCTAGTTCAGATTTGAACTAGGATTTTTTATATCTAGAAATTGTTTTTTCTATTTACTTAAAGTACATTATATGAAAACAGTTGAAAAATATAATAATTTTGATAAAATACGGGAAATTTTCTTGTTTTTGTGGTATTATAAAGGGTAGATTAAATTACGAAAGAGGAGGAATTTCTGTGAATCTTGAATATCCATATAGTTATGAAAATGTAGAAGATATGGCGAGTAAATATTTATCAGATGAGCAAATTAAAATTATAAGAAAAGCTTATGAATTTGCAAAAGATGCTCATGAAGGACAATTTAGAAAATCAGGGGAACCATATATATTACACCCAGTTCAAGTTGCAGGAATTTTAACTGAGCTTAAATTAGATTATGCAACAATTTGTGCTGGTTTCTTGCATGATGTTGTGGAAGATACTAAGTACACGTTCGACGATATAAAAGAAACTTTCGGGGAAGATATAGCAGTAATAGTTGATGGAGTTACAAAATTAGATAAAGTAAAATTCCGTTCTAAAAAGCAATCTCAAGCAGAGAATCATAGAAAACTTTTTGTATCTATAGCGAAGGATTTAAGAGTTATTTTTGTTAAGTTAGCAGACAGGCTTCATAATATGAGAACTATGAAGTATATGCGTGAGGAAAAACAACGTGAAATTTCTAGTGAAACACTTGAAATTTATGCACCTTTAGCTCATAGATTAGGGATAAGTTCTGTTAAATGGGAACTTGAAGATACATCGCTTAGATACTTACATCCATCTCAATATTTTTCAATAGTTGGGATGATGAAACAAAAAAGAAGTGCAAGGGAAGAAAGTATAAAAGAAGCTTGTTCAAGAATTACATCGATTCTTGCAGATAATAAGATAAAAGCACAGGTAACTGGAAGACCAAAACATATCTATAGTATTTATAAAAAAATGGTTAAACAAAATAAAAGTTTTGATCAGATTTATGATTTATTAGCTGTTCGTGTCCTGGTAGATAGCGTAGCAGATTGTTATGCTACTTTGGGTCTTGTAAATAATCTTTGGGTACCTATTCCAGGAAGAATCAAAGATTATATTGCGATGCCAAAACCTAATATGTATCAATCACTTCATACTACGGTAATTGCACCAGATGGACAAACTTTAGAAGTTCAAATTAGGACTTATGAAATGCATGAAATTGCCGAGAAAGGGATTGCTGCGCACTGGGCATATAAAGAAGGTAAGAGGGTTAATAAAAATAATAACTTCTATGAAAAATTAAATTGGTTCCAAAAAATTGCAGAAAACGATGAAACAGAAGCAACTGCTGAAAGTTTTATGGAATCATTAAAAGTAGATTTATTAAGTGATAAAATTTATGTGTTTACACCAAATAGTGATATTATTGAATTACCGAAAGGTTCATGCATTGTAGACTTTGCATATGCGATTCACTCAGAAGTCGGTAATAAGATGGTAGGAGCTACTGTAAATGATAAAATCGAGCCATTCGATTACGTATTATCAACTGGTGAAATTTGTGATATTCGTACTAGTAAAAATTCTACTGGACCTAATCGCTCATGGTTAGAGATAGCTACATCATCTCAGACTAAGTCAAAAATTAAAGCATTCTTTAAAAAAGCAGCTCGTGAAGAAAACTTAGTTAAAGGAGAAATCTTATTAAAAGATGAGATTAAAGCTAATAACTTTGATATAGATGAGGTTTTAACTGAAGAAAATATCAATACTGCTCTTAATAAATATAAATTTGCTAATCTTGAAGAAATGTATGTTGCCATAGGATATGGTGGAATTACAGCGAATAAAGTCTTTGCAAGATTAACAGAAAAAATTAGAAAAGAAAAGATGACTCAAGCAAAAATTGAGAAACTTTTTAATGCAGAAGAGAATAAAAAAATAGTAACTGAAACGGGTGTCTATGTTAAAGGTGTAGATAATATTCTTGTAAGGTTATCTAAGTGTTGTCAACCGATTCCTGGAGATGAGATAGTAGGTTTTATTACAAAAGGTCGAGGAGTTACCGTTCATAGACATAATTGCCCAAACTTAAGTGAAGAAGATCATGCAAGATTATTGGATGTTGAATGGGTAGAAAGCTTAAATGCACGTCGTTATAGTGTAACACTACAAATCCACGCTTTTGATAGAGATTTGTTATTGCAAAACGTTCTATTAACATTAAGTGAAAGCAGGGTTGAGATTAAAAAACTTAATTCTGAATCGAAAGCTGATAAAACATGTGTTATTACGATAGGGATATATGTAAAAAATGTTAGCGAATGCGATTATATGATTAAAAAATTACGACAAATTCAAGACGTATATAGCGTAGAAAGAATAGTTAAATAGGTGGATATATGAAAATCATACTACAAAAAGTAAAAAAAGCTAGTGTAAGTGTTGATAATAAAGTTGTGGGTAGTATTGATAAAGGATACTGTCTTTTAGTTGGAGTTCATAAAGAATCTACAGAGGAAGATGCAAAATATTTAGCAAAAAAGGTGGCACAAGCACGTTTATTTGAAGATGAAAATGACAAGATCAACCTGAGTCTAAAAGATGTTGGAGGAAGCATTTTATCAGTTTCACAATTTACTTTATATGCAGATACAAAAAAAGGTAATAGACCAAGTTTTACAAGTGCTGCTGGAGCAGAAAAAGCTAATGAATTATATGAAAAATTTAATGAATTTTTGAGAGAAGAAGGTGTAACAGTAGAGACTGGTATTTTTCAAACAATGATGGAAGTTAATATTGTTAACGATGGACCGATTACTATTATTTACGAAAAACTATCAGCAGGAAATTAATTATGAGAATAAAAAGAAGAAATAAGAATGGAATATTATTCGTAATATCTATACTGTTGTTAGTACTTGTTGTAGGAGGCGTAGTAACATATATAGGTGAAAAAATGAATTTATCATCTAATTCTGAAAATAATATTACTATTGCAAAAGAAATTGAAATTAGAACAGGACCAGATGATACTTATCCAACATTAAAAAAAGTGACAGCTGGAGATAATGTTGAAATGTTAAGTAAATCTGAAACTTGGTATGAAGTTAAAACTAAAGATAGTTTTGTGGGATGGATACCAGGTTGGAGTATTTTAGGAACTGGTCAGAAAAGTCCTGAAGATCAAAATAAGGAAAAATTGGCTTCTTATTCAGTCTTACTGAATCCTGTTAATTCACAGGAAGAAAATGTTGATTATAAAGGAATATCTTCTAAAGCTTATAATTTAAAACTAGCTAAACAGTTAAAAGAGACATTAGAAAAAGATGGAATAAAAGTAATATTAACTAGAGATAATGATGATTCGTATCCTTCAAAAGAAGATATTCTAAAAATTGCTGCAGAAAACTCAGTAGAAATGTTAATTGATATTGATACTAATAATGACAACAACAAAGAAGTTTTTGGTGTAAAAGCATACTATGGAACACAAGAATCATCTATTGTAGCAAGAAGTATTGAAAAAAATCTTTCTGAACACTATATTTCGAAAATATCATCATCTGAGAAACAGGCTAATTTCCCTCAATTAAGTGATAAATTACCCCAGGTAAAATTAATTACGGCTAATATAGGAAATAAAATTGATGTTGATTTATTAAATAATGAAATAGCTAATAAACAATTTATCGAATCTCTAAAAGATGGTGTAGAGGGATACTTATATTATTTAATTAATATTGATAATTATAATGCAAAACGAAAAGAACAGTTACTTAACTTACCACAAAAAGGACTATCTGTTCCTATGTATTATATGAAACAAGATGCATATAAAAATATAGCATACGGTCTTGATGGTAAGAAAACAATTGAGGATAATGGTGATGCTATTATCTCACTAGCGATGATTGCAAAATATATCGGTAAAGATGAAGCAACTGTAGAAGAGCTTGCTTCTTGGGCTGGTAATAAGTACTATATTAGAAATCAAGGAACTCAACCTACGATTATTACAGCTTTTGCTGAAAAATATAATCTTAAAGTTGAACGTATTGAAACTGATAAATTAGTAGAAAACTTAGAAAATGCCTTAAGAGATAATAAACCTATACTTGTTAGACTAAAATCTGGAGTATTTGGAGATAGAGTAACATATAAAGTAATTCGTGGATTTGAAGATGATAAATTCTATATAAATGATCCAAATGACGATGATGTTAAACTTACAAGTTATAATGGTTTTACAGAAAATGATATAAAAAACAACCTTGCTCAAGCATGGGTATTTAGTAAATAGGAAAAAAGATTAATCTAGAGGAATTCTAGGTTAATCTTTTTTATTGAAATAATTAAATTATCTATTGACTAAGAACATAAAATAAAATATAATAGTTAACATGGTTAACTAATTAGTTAATGTTGTGAACTATTTTTTGATAAAGGAGGTAGAAAATGAGTATAGGAGAAATTTCATACCATAAAGCAATGGATATGATGGAAGAATTTAGATTGATAATGAAAAGATTTCATAAGAAAAGTGATACACCATATAGAAAACCCGAATTTCAAGCAATGTTATTTTTATCTTGTAAAGGAAAAATTACTATGCAGGAGTTAGGTGAAGAACTACACGTGACAAAACCTAGAGTTACAGCACTTGTAAGTGAATTACTAGAAAAAGGGTTTGTTGTTCAAAGTACAGATGAAAAAGATAAAAGGAAAAAATATCTTAGTTTATCTGAAAAAGGAGTCGAATGTATAGAATTACATAGAAAAGCTTATGAAACTTGGTTTAAATCTATATGGGATAAATTCGATGCTAGAGAAAAGGAAGCTTTTAATATATTATTAACAAAAACAAATCTAGTATTAAGAGAAGAACTAAAAGATAAGGAGGAGAACAATGAAACTAATTAAATATTTAAAAGGTTTCTTGGTACCAATGATATTTTTAGTTGCGATATTAGGAGTTCGTGTTGTAGCAGAGTTAGCACTTCCAACATATACGAGTAATATTGTCGATAAAGGTATTCAACAAAGTGGTATCCAAGATGCTGTACCAGAAAAAATAAGTGAAAAATCATTTAGAGAGTTACAATTGTTTATGACTGATGATGAAATTAAAAAAGTCACAGCTAAATATACTAAAGATGGTGATGTGTACAAACTTGATAGTATTAGTGATCAAGAACGTAGTGAGCTAAATGATATATTTAAAAATGCTATGATTGTTGTATCTGGTGCAAAATCTGAAAACTTAGATTTAGATAAGGTTGCAGAAGGTGTTAAACTAGGACTAGTCAAGAAAGATAGTTTAATTGAACAAAAGAATAAATCAATTAGTGATTTAGGAAGTTCAGCTGATATGATAACAAAACAAGCTGGAGTTCGTTATGTTAAAGAAGAGTATAGAAATAATGTAGGAATTGATACTAATGAGATCAGAAAAAATTATCTAAAAGAAGTTGGAATAATGATGATAATCGTAACATTTATTTCAGGTATAGGTAGTGTTATCTCGAACTTTATAGCTAGTAGAATTTCTTCGAAAATAGCTTATAACTTACGCGAAAAACTTTATAACAAAGTACTATCATTTTCTAAACAAGATATTGATAAATTTTCTACAGCTTCATTAATTACAAGAAGTACAAACGATATTCAACAAATTCAAAATGCTTTAAATATGATGTTATTTATCGCAATCTATGCGCCGATGATGGCAGTTTACGGGGTGTATAAAGTTACTCAAACTGATACTGGAATGACTTGGATAATTGCATTAGGTGTAGGTATCTTAGGTTTAACATTAGGAATAATTTCATTCTTAGTAATGCCGAAATTTAAAATTATGCAAAAGCTAATAGATAGAGTAAACTTGGTAACGCGTGAAGCATTAACTGGTATTTCTGTAATTCGAGTTTTTGGTCGTGAAAAATGTGAAGAAGAAAGATTCGATAAAGAAAATACAGTTTTAAAAAATGAACAACTTTTCATCAATAGAACTTTATCAGCTCTTATGCCAATGATTATTTTAATAATGAATGGTATTGCGCTATTAATAATCTGGGTTGGAGGAAAAAATATTGATGCTGGTAGTATTCAAGTTGGGGATATGATGGCGTTTATAACTTATACAATGCAGATAGTAATGTCTTTCTTATTCTTCACATTCTTAATGATGCAACTACCTCGTGCTGAAGTTGCAGCTGGTCGTATTAATGAAGTACTGGAAACAGAGGTTACTGTTGTGGATAGTGAGAAAATTGATGATAGTAAACTTCTGGATGTAAAAGGCACACTTAAATTTGATAATGTTAGCTTTACATTTGATGGAGCTGATAGTCCTGTGCTTAGTAACATTAGTTTTGAAGCGGAAGCTGGAAAAACTACTGCAATTATAGGAAGTACGGGAAGTGGTAAATCTACGTTGCTTCACTTAATTCCAAGATACTTCGATGCTAGTGAAGGTGAAATTTCAATTGATGGAGTTAATATTCGAGATATTAGTTTAAATAAATTAAGAGACATTTTAGGATTTGTTCCTCAAAAAGGAGTTTTATTCAGTGGTAATATTGAATCAAATATTAAGTTTGCTGATGAAAATATTACTGACGAACAGATGAGAAAAGCTGCTGAAATTGCTCAAGCAATGGAATTTATTAATGAAAAAGAAGATAAATTTAATAGTGAGATTTCACAGGGAGGATCTAACGTATCAGGAGGACAAAAACAACGTCTTTCAATAGCACGTGCGCTAGCAAAAAATCCTAAGATACTTCTTTTCGATGACAGTTTTTCAGCATTAGATTACAAAACAGATGTTAAACTAAGAAAAACATTAAGAGAAGAAATGGCAGGAGTGACTACTATCATAGTTGCCCAACGTATTGCAACAATTTTAAATGCAGATAAGATTATCGTAATGAATGAAGGTAAAATAGTTGGAATCGGAAAACACCAAGAACTTCTAGAAACTTGTCCAACATATTTAGAAATTGCAGAAAGCCAACTTAGTGAAGAAGAATTACAAAAAGGAGGTAAACATCATGGCTAAAGATCAAAAAATAGAAAAAGCTAATAATTTCTCTGGAACGCTAAAAAGAATTATCAAATTGATGTTTACACAGTATAAAGTTTCAAGTATTTTGATAGTATTCTTTGCATTAGCAAGTACAGTATTCGGTATTGTGGGTCCTAAGATTATGGGACAAGCAACAACTGAGTTATTTGAAGGTTTAGTAGCTAAAATTAACAATGAAGGTAGTATAAATTTTGAAAAAATAGCGGGAATTTTACTAACAGTATTAGGTTTATACATACTGTCATCACTATTTATGTTTATTCAAGGATGGTTGATGAGTAATATTTCTCAACAAATGACATATGATATTCGTAAAGAAATAAGTAAGAAAATAAATACTTTACCAATGGGATATTTTGAACAACGTACAGTAGGAGAGACATTATCTCGTGTAACTAATGACGTAGATACATTAGGACAATCACTAAACCAAAGTTTTACTCAGATAATTTCCAATACTGCAACGGTATTAGGGGTATTGGTAATGATGTTTACAATAAGTCCTCTAATGACATTGATTGCTTTAGCTTTAATTCCTGTTTCAGGAATACTACTAGGTGCTATAACAAAATGGAGTCAAAAATATTTCAAAAGTCAACAAGATATGCTTTCTGATGTAAATGGACAGGTTGAAGAGAGTTTTTCAGGTCAAAATATTATTGCAGCATTTAACTACAAAGAAAAAAGTGTTAAAGAATTCAATGATAAAAATAACCAATTATATACATCATCATGGAAAGCGAACTTCTTCTCAGGACTAATGTTCCCAGTAATTAACTTTGTTGGTAACCTTGGATATGTTGGTATTGTATTCTCAGGTGGATTATTAGTTTCTAAAGGAACTATTGGTGTAGGGGATATTCAAGCATTTATTCAATATATAAGAAACTTTACTCAACCAATAGGTCAAATAGCTCAGTCTATGTCAGAAATTCAAAAAATGGCAGCTGCTGGTGAAAGAGTATTTGAGTTCTTAGATGCTAAAGATGAAGAAAATGCAGAAGTTCTTGAAACGGTTACTAATAAAGAAGGTAATGTAGTATTCGATAAAGTAAAATTTGGATATGTAGAAGATCAAATAATTATTAAGAACTTTACTAGTGATGTTAAAAAAGGAGAGATGGTTGCTATCGTTGGTCCAACAGGTGCAGGTAAAACAACGATGATTAAACTTCTTATGAGATTCTATGATATTAATGGAGGAAGTATCTATATTGATGGAAAAGATATTTCTAAACTTGATAGATCCGAATTGCGTTCTTACTTCACAATGGTACTACAAGATACATGGTTATTTAAAGGAACGATAATGGAAAATCTTCGTTATGGTCGTTTAGATGCTACAGATGAAGAAGTAATAGAAGCGGCTAAAGCAGCTCATATTCATCACTTTATTAAAACTTTACCAGGTGGTTATAATATGGAATTAAATGAAGATGCTTCAAATATTTCTCAAGGACAAAAGCAACTTCTAACTATTGCTCGTGCAATTCTTGCTGATAAACCGATACTAATTCTTGACGAGGCAACTTCAAGTGTAGATACACGTACAGAAGTATTAATTCAAAAAGCTATGAATAAACTTATGGAGGGGCGTACTACATTTGTTATCGCTCACCGTTTATCAACAATTAGAAATGCAGATAAAATATTAGTATTAAAAGATGGAGATATTATTGAACAAGGTAACCATGATGAACTATTGAAACAGAAAGGTTTCTATTCAGAATTATATCAAAGTCAATTTGCAGAATAAAACTAAAGGCATTTAGAGATTTATCTCTAGATGTCTTTAGTTTTATTTTTTTGACAATATAAGGTATATAAAGTATAATTATCTCATATTCGAGATAATTATGAGAGCAAGTAATTTATTAGTATTTAAAGAAAACTTTAAAGAATTAGGGTGTAAAATAGATACGATTGTCTCTGAGATAAATCATTTCTTTAACAGTTACTATCATGCTTAGGTTCCTATAACTGGCATAAAGTGACTTACGACAAGCCTTACAATACAAGGATTATCTTCATAATGAATCCATTTATTAGTGTAGCTATCGTTGAGTGACACCATTCTAAAACCATTTTCTTCTCAATAAAGTTTTTTGATATAGACAGAATCATTTCACGATAGGGCGTAGACGGCACTATCATAATCAAAACCGCTAGCACGAATAAGGGCTACTTCATCATCAAGATAGATGGGTTCTATAGAATCTTCTTTAATCCAAGCAGCAATATCATATTCATACTGTTCTTCCTCGGCATAGACGGTCTCTGTTTCGTATTCATCAAAGAGCGATTTGCGAAGACCAGCCGAAAGAACGACGTCAGATAGTACTTCCGCAGCAAACAATGGAATAACATTATCATGTGATTCTTGCGCTTGAAGTAGTCCTTCCGCATACTCATCAACTTTATCTTTATTTTCTGAAGGGAGCTGAAGGTATTTACAATCTTGTATTCCAATTCAAAATAGGTTGTTGGAACATCAAGTATCCTTAAAAGGACAGAAAGATTTTTTTGATTAGGAACAGATTTACCAGATTCCCATTTGTTGTATGGCGCTCTATTGGTTTTTAATAGATTAGCCAATTCAGATTGAGAATAGTATTTTTCCATTCTACATTCTTTAAGACGGCTATCAGAAAACATAAGATAAAACTCCTGTTGCTTTATTATGCAACAATTATATCAAAAATTTTTTAAGATGTAAGTGGGAATAGAGTGTTTTTATAGAGAATATGTATTTATAAATTCATTTCAAATTAGGTGTGCTATAATTATTGTAATAATTTTTCTTTTACATTAGACTTGTTCGGAAATAATAAAGCTATGTACTATAACTATGAAAACGATGCATCAAAAAGCCATACAACCAACTCCTGAGAACTTTAAATAATTGAAGGGAAAAGATTTGAACTAAGGTATGAGCTGATTTGCGGTATCATCAACTATGAGTTGAAATAGTTGATGAACAAGTCTATTACTAGTTAATACGAGAGGATTTCTGGATATGGGGATTGGTATGAGGCAGTATAATAATTTTTATAAACAATTTCAAAGACAGTTTAAGAAAACTCATGGACAAGTTATAGAAACAATGCCAGTAGAATTTTCTAATAAAGAATATATTGAACGCTTTAAATATATGTTTCCAGATAAAATATTGCTGATAGATAGGGAGAGAAATTATTGGTATGGAAAACGTATTATTAGAAAAAATCTTTCCAAAATTCGATGTGAAGGTATGTCTTTAGAAACTGATAATTTTATACTTTCAACTTCAAAACATATTAGGAAGAAAAAAAGAGAGAGTCTAGTTAGTAATGAAGAGATGATAAAAAAAGCAAATACAGCCCGAATGAGATCTTTAGAAAAATTAAAAGCAGTGTCTTTGAGAAGAAAGAGAAAATTAAATTATATTCAGGAAGTTGAACCTCCATATTTAAGAAATTATCGAAATAGATTCTTTAAAACTCATGATTTACATGAACGATTAGAAATTATAAGGGAACTTTCTAAGTATGATTCAAAAGAAGTTCGGAAGTTTTTCTATGCAATAAATGGGCATATCAGAAATCAATCATTAAAAATAGAAATTCAATCATATTTTCAAAGTTTATCTTTACCTTTTAGGTTGAGCAGAAAAAAGAAAGGTAAGAAGAATTTCATTGATAATGAAATTGTAAAAAATAAAAAGGGACCAAATGAATTGAAAAAGAGATTATATATTAATGATTTAGAAAAGACAAAAAGATTTGATATGTTCGTATCGCATAATTCTAGAGACAAAGAAAAAATTATAGAGTTCTATAAAAAGTTCAATAAAAAAGGACAGGTAGTTTATATAGATTGGATAAATGATAAATACGATTTAAGTCGTGAATGGTGCAATGCCTCCACAGTTGATATTATCAAGGAGCGTATAAAACAATCAGATGTTTTTGTATTATACTTTTCAGGAGAAACTTTGAATTCCCAATGGTGTACTTGGGAATTGGGATATGCTGACGCATTAGGGAAGAAGATATGTGTTTACTTCTCAGAAGATATAAATAGAAAAGGTATTCCAAAATTCTATGTAGCTTATCCTGAATTGCAAATGTCAAAAAATATATATGTCAAAATTAAAGGGAACGAAGATATTTTACTTGAAGAGTGGAAAAAATTATAGGTGTATAATAAATTAGAGATGAGGGCATTATGAGACAAGAAGTATTTATAAAAAAATTTTCGAAAGCTATACAAGAAGGAAATGCAGCAGTGTTTGCTGGTGCGGGAACATCGGTCGATGCAGGATTTGTTAACTGGAAAAAACTTGTAGCACCGTTTGCGGCTGAAATTGATTTAGATATTGAAAAAGAAACTGATCTTGTAGGACTGACTCAATATTATATCAATAAAAAAAGAAATAGAGGTTCGGTGAATCAAGAAATAATTAACCAATTTTCTAGTCAATATGCAGAAACAGAAGTTATGAATCTCTTAACACGACTTCCAATTTCTACATATTGGACAACTAATTATGATAGGGTAATTGAAAATGGCTTAAAAAAAAATAATCGCAGAGGAGATATAAAAAGGAAGACAGATGATTTAGCAATCAGTATTCGTGATAGCGATGCGATTGTTTATAAGATGCACGGTGATGTAGATTCACCTAATGATGCAGTTATTTCAAAAGATGATTATGAAAGATATAGCGAGAAAAACTCCCTATTTGTAACAGCTTTACGAGGTGACTTAGTTTCCAAAACATTTTTGTTTGTGGGGTTTGGTTTTGAAGATCCTAATTTAGAATCCATCTTGGGAAAGATAAAAAATTTACTTGGGGAACGTACTAGAAATCATTATTGTATTCAGAAGAAGGTATCAGAGCAAGATTATAAAAATCAAGAGGAATATAGCTATGTAAAAATCAAACAAGAATTAAAAATAGAAGATTTGAAAAGGTACGGTATAGATACAGTTCTAGTTGATGATTATTCTGAAATACCTAAGTTAATATTAAAAATAGAGGAAGAGTATTTAAAAAATACAATTTTTATTTCAGGTAGTATCTCCGATTACGATGAAAATTGGAGTAAAGAAAAGGTAAATAAATTCTGTTATAATTTGTCACGTTCACTTGTTGCAAAAAATTATAAAATTATATCAGGGTTTGGACTTGGAGTAGGTAGTAGTGTTATTAATGGAGCTCTTGATGAAATTTATAAAACTAAGTATAGGCATGTCAATGAGCATCTTGGATTATTTCCTTTTCCTCAACATGATGATGGGGAAAAGTCTCTAGCTAAACGTTGGACTGAAAATCGTGAACAAATGATCAGTGAGGCAGGGATCTGTATTTTTATATTTGGTAATAAATTAGTTAATGGTGAGGTAGTACTTGCATCTGGAATGATGGAGGAATTTCGGATTGCTAAAGAAAGAGGAAAAGTATTAATTCCAATTGGTTCTACGGGGTTTGCTGCAAAAGAAATTTTTGATGAAATGAAAGAGTCAGGGGACTATGCACATCTAAACGATTATTGGAATGATTTAGAGAAAGAAGAAGATGTTATAAAAGTTTTTAATATAATAAATGAAATTATTGAAGGAGTTAGATAATGGCAACAAAAGTATTTATTTCATTTCGTTTTAGTGATGGAAAAGAAATTAAAGATGAACTAGTTGATTTATTTGATGAATCTACTGAGGTAATTAATAGATCAGAAGATGTTGATAGAAGTCAAATGAGTGAGGACACTATTCAGGAATATCTATATGAGAAGTTAAAAGATACATCGATTACAATTATATTATTAACTCCAGAGGCCGTTTCTTATAGAAAGAATTGGGTTGGAAATTATGATGATTGGCTTTATGATGAACTTAGATACTCCTTGGAAGATAGAAAGAACAACAGAACAAATGGTGTAATAGCAGTATATACAGATGATGCTAAAGATATGATACTAAAAAGTAGTTCACACTATTGTGTACATTGTCAAGAAACTAAATCATGTAGAACTTTGAAATCTTTTGACAATTTAGCACGAAAGAATATGTTGAATATAAAGCAAAGCTATAAGAAAAATCCATGTAATGATCTTTATGATGATAGTTATGACTCTTATATTTCTTTAGTAAGTTTGGAGGAGTTTAAACAGGATTATACTAAATATATTGATAATGCAAAAGATAAAAGAGATAGGTTACATGAATTTAATATATATAAAAGAATGTGAAGAGCATTGATTTAGCATAAATTCTCTTTAGAATAAATTATTATGTTAATTTTTAGAGGTAAATGTCAATATCAAATTAGACATAAAATTTTCCAGTAAAATTCTTGGGGGAACGACCACACTTCCCCTCCTATTTTTTTGAAACAAATCAGCTTAATAGGTAAGCAGAAAAAAAACATCTTTGTCAAGGGTTTAAACGAAGTGTCCCTTGACAAATGATGGGAGTTTTTTCTATACTTCGCCTATGCTGATTGTTTTAATTGTACTCTAACCTCGTTATCAAATGCCTCATTAGCTGTTTGATAACGGTAATAGCCCCAAAAATCGGGCTCTTTGTCAAGTTCGGAGCATGGGGGAAATTCACTCTAGAAATCTAGGCAGCATTTGGCTGCTTAGATTTTTTCTTATTTTGTTTAAGTTTGATATTATTTTTATACTCAGAAACAAATAATTTAGACATAATTAAAATGCGTAATCTGAAATTACTAAAGCTAGAACATTCATAAGATAATCTCTTTAGTAGTTTAATTTTATTATTAAATCCTTCTAATGGACCATTAGAATAACAGCGTTAAGCATATATTCTTTGTACTTTTTCATAGTATTTATAGATTTAGCTACATCTTTAGATAATCTTTTAGTATCCATATCTATATACTTCTCTAATTCTACAGACTCTTTAGTTTTAATAGCTTCTCTTATCTCATGTACTCGTTCGTAACTAGCTGTAAATTCAGCATCAATACTTAATATGTAATCTAATACTTCTTTTCTAGTCACATAGCGTTTTAAGCTTCTAGAATAGAATGTTTTTGTTGAATTTACTTTGTCTCTATCTTCTAATATTACTTTCCAGAAGTTCTTTAAAATAGTGTAAGTAGAACCTTTTTTATTTTAGTTGCTTCACATTCATGGGGATTCATAGCTGAAACTGATGAAGAAGCTATAAAAAAATATTTCCATCCAACAAAACAAGTTGTGGATGCAATCTCAAAAGATAGACCATTTTGTAAATCGCTTACTTTTGAACAATATTTAAATAGTATCGGTCCAGACGGATCTATGTTAGTAGGAAGTCCTGAGACTGTAGCGAATAAACTAATTGATATGATAGAAACACTAGGTTTAAATCGATTCATGTTGCATTTACCACTTGGTTCTATGCCGCATGAAGATATTATGAAAGCCATTAAACTATTTGGTGAAGAAGTAGCTCCTCGAGTTCGAGAATATTTTAAAGATAAAAAATAGAATATAGATTTATACATAAAATAAATCTATTTTTTCTAAAAAATTGAACTCTATGTTATAATGAGTAGATAATAAACATATGGAGTGTATAGATGATTTTAAATAAGTATAAATATTTATTATTTGATTTAGATGATACCTTATTGGATTTTGGTAAGGCGCAGATATTAGCATTTAAAAAATTATTAGAAGACGAAAATATTGAGTATAATGATGAGATATTTGAAAAATATGAAACGATAAATAAATCTTTATGGAGAAGTTTTGAACGTGGAGAAATTTCGAATAAAGAAGTCACGAGAGAAAGGTTTATTAGATTTTTTGAATTGTTTGATAGAAAAGTCAATGGTAGTGAAGTAGATAATAGATATAGAGGTTATCTTGCTGAAGGGAATCAACTTTTTGATGGGATTATAGAGATGTTAGAAAAATTAAGTTTAACTCATAAACTATACATAGCATCTAATGGTATTGGAATTACGCAACATACAAGATTAAAAAATAATAATCTTAACAATTATTTTGAAAAGATTTTTATTTCCGAAGAAATTGGCAGTAAGAAGCCAGATAGAGAATTCTTTGATATTATCTTTAAAAAAATCGGTGTAAAAAATAAGGATGAAGTTTTAATGATAGGCGATACTCTAACATCCGATATCCTAGGAGCTAATAATGTAGGAATAGATAGTTGCTTAGTAGATATTCATAAAATTTCTAATCCAGAGATAGTGCCTACGTATAAAATTGAAAAGACGATAGACTTATTAGAAATATAAAAAATGTCAAAGTTGATATATTATCAACTTTGACATTTTATTTTATAAATTGTGATCGTTGTATTTAATATTTTCTAATGCAATGAAGCAATGTTCAATATTGTATTCTTCTTTAAGTACTATTTTAACATTTTCTACAATTTTATAATCATGGCTTGTTTCATATTCATTTAGTAAAATATGCATTGCAGCATTGATTTCATTTGTATCAGTGTGCCAAATATGGAATTCGTGAATATCAGCAATTCCTTCTACTTCTTTAATTTTATTGTAAATTTCCTCAGTATCTAGAGTAGTTGCTTCCATTAAAATAACAAATGATGATTTAGTGATTTTATAACCACCTTTGAAAAGAATTATACTGATAATAATACTCATAATAACATCGACGATTTGATAGTTTGTAAAGTAAATAATAGTTGATGAAATTATGATTCCGATTGAACTGATTAAATCACCAAGGAAATGCCATAGAGCACTTTGAATATTTAAATTATCTTCTTCTTTTAGACTTTTTGTTAAAATTACAGTAACAACAATATTAAAGATTAAACCGATAGTAGATATAATAAGCATTGATTTGAAGTCAATATCTTTAGGATTGAAGAATCTCATAAATCCTTCAAATATCAAATAAATAGAGATACCAACTAGCATTAGACCATTGATAAAGGCTGCTAGTACTTCTAATCTGACAAAACCAAAAGTATATTTTTTATTTGGTTTTTTTGAACTGAATAGTAATGCTATTAAACTAAATCCTAATGCAATAACATCAGAGAACATATGGAATGAATCACCTAATAACGCTAATGAGTTAGAAAGAAGTCCTCCAATGTATTCTAATAATGCAAAGCTTGTTGTTAAAATTAATGTTATATAAAGTATTTTTTTTGAATATGCTTGAATTTTATAATGTTTTTTATGATGAAAATTTGTTTGTATCATTTATTTCTCCTTTTTTATAGAATATTGTTATTATAAACTATGTTTAGTAACATTACAAAAATACAGCACTGATAACAATTATTAGTATTTTTATCATTAAGCTCTATTGATTTTTTAGTATTAGTTTGCTAAAATTAAGAAGAATTTAGAAGAAAAAAGGTGGAAAAAATTATGCGTATTTTATGTATTGGGGATAGTAATACTTGGGGATATGTTCCAGGAGAAGATGGAGTAAGAACAGATAAACGTTGGACTAAATTATTAGAGCATCTTCGTCCGAATGATACAATATTAGAGGAAGGGCTTTGTGGCAGAACTGTAATTGCAAAAGACACAATCGTACCTGTTAGATGTGGTATTGATACATTACCAATTCTAATGTTAAGTCACGTACCTGTTGATTTAGTAATCATAATGTTAGGGACAAACGATCTGAAAAAACAATTTAATCCAAGTGCCAAACTTATCGCTAAAGGGATAGAAGAATACATTAAATATATTAGAAATCCACATTTAATAGCTGGATATAAGATTCCAAAAATTCTTGTTGTATCTCCAGTTCCATTACGTGATGAAATAGTGGATAGACATAGTTTATTTGGTGAATTTGATGAAAATAGTTTAAAACAATCAAAATTCTTAGCACAAACATTTAAAGAAGTTAGTGATAAGTACGAAGTTGATTTTTTGAATGCTGGGCGTGTAGCAGAAACTTCATTAGTGGATTGCATTCACCTAGATGATAAAAATCATGAAAAATTAGCTAAGTACATCGCTAGTAAAGTTGCAGAAGTCTTAGATTATGAAGAAGCAAGATAAATAAAAAGGTAATAAACTTTCTAACTTAGAGAGTTTATTACCTTTTTATTATTTTATATTGGTTAAAACATCGATTACTTATGATGACACATGCGTAACATGGTAAAAAGTATTTCCAGTCGTATTCTAAAACGAAAAATAAGTTGATAAATATTAATTCTAATATTGTAAAATATATACCAATTATATACGTATTACCCGACTGTTTTGTTAAAGATCTATTGATTGTTTTAAATATTTTTTGATAGATAATTAATAAAAGAATAAATACTATACTAATTAAGAAAATTATTTTTGTAGTAATATTTATTTTTAAATCACTTAACCACAAACTAATAGCAATGGTGTTAGTAATTATATATAAATGAGAAGTTAAGTGATAAAAATTTATATCTCTTACATGAACACTTCTAGATATAAAACTTGGAAATAGCTGACTTATCGTGAAAGCAAGAAGTATAAACCAATAACAATAGTCTATGAATACAACTCCTAATAATAATGAAAGTGTTCTAGCTGTGTGAATATAACAAAATGGTTCTGTTAATTTTTTTATCATCAGGTATTTTTTGTCAGTCAAAATATACTCTGTTATGTGCTGGACACTTAATATTACTGATAGTAGGATTAATGTTGCAAGTATATATTTAATATTTAAAGAATTTCTCATTAGTAAATTCAAGATAACAAGTATTTGTGAAATTAAAAAGAAGTAATTTATAAAACTATCTTTTCCGTATCTATTTAGATGAACAACTTCCAACAGCCAACTATTAAAGAAAATAATAAAAAGTAGTATAAAGTGAAAAAAGTCGTATATTGATTTATCTGAAAATGAATAATCTACTAAGAATTTACTTATTAATAAAGACAATGAAATCGTATAAAAGGACGTTAGAATAGTCTCTTTTTTAAAAATAAAATTCAAGATAAAGTTTCCTCCTTATTACTACAATAACTTTGATTTTTATAAAAAAATATTGAAGTTATCCGTAGCCTAGGGCTAGGGGGATAACTTCAACCTTCTAAACAAAATTGAAAGAAGTTATAATCATATTTTATCAAAAAAAAAAATGAATATCAATAAAATGAAGATAGGTATTATAACTTGATAGAGATTGTCTTGGGATAAAGTGACTAATAAATCATGATTTCGGAGAAATTGATTTTGTCGAGTTACTTCCTGCAGTGTTTTATTCGATATCTGAAAAGCTATTATAAAGTGAAATCATATATCAATAAACCACTATATCTATAAGTTCTTATAATATTAGAACTTTTTGGCTAGTCTCTCATATTAGAGTCGAAAAAATAATAAAATTATTGTTAAAGATTTAACAAATTCATTGAAAATATGTTATAATAGGGAGTATCTGAATAAAATTACTAGATTATACTAGAAAGGAATTTAACATGACAGAAGAAATTAAAGTAGATGTACAAGATTTAAATGATCAAATGCTTGTTCGTCGTGAAAAAATGGAAGCTATGAGAGAAAGTGGTTTAGATCCATTTGGAACTAAATTCGAAAGAACTCACCTTTCAAATGAAATCGTAGCAGAATATGATAAATATAGTAAAGAAGAACTAGAAGAAAAAAATGTCTCTGTAACAATTGCAGGACGTATTATGACAAAACGTGGTAAAGGTAAAGCTGGATTTGCCCACGTTCAAGACCTAGGTGGTCAAGTTCAAATTTACGTTCGTCAAGATAGAGTAGGAGATTCTTATGAGTATTTCAAGACTCTTGACCTTGGAGATATCGTAGGTGTAACAGGAGTATTATTCAAAACTAACGTAGGTGAATTATCTGTTAAAGCTGATAAATTTGAAATTTTAACAAAAGCACTACGTCCACTACCTGATAAATTCCACGGACTTAAAGACGTTGAAGAACGTTACAGAAGAAGATACGTAGACTTAATTATGAATGAAGAAAGTAAAGAAACATTTATTTTACGTTCAAAAATTATTCAAATTATGCGTAGTTACTTAAACGAACGTGGATACCTAGAAGTTGAAACTCCAATGATGCACTCTGTTGCAGGTGGAGCTGCAGCTCGTCCATTTGTAACTCACCACAATGCACTTGATATGCAATTATTTATGCGTATTGCACTTGAATTACCATTAAAACGTTTAATCGTTGGTGGTTTAGAAAAAGTATATGAAATTGGACGTGCATTCCGTAACGAAGGTGTATCAACAAGACATAATCCTGAGTTTACAATGATCGAGTTATATGAAGCATATGCTGATTACAATGATATCATGGATTTAACTGAATCTATGATTGCATACATCTGTAATGAAATTCACGGTACTACTAAAATTATGTACGGTGAAGATGAAATTGATTTAACACCAAAATGGCGTCGTGTTCACATGGTAGATGCTATTAAAGAAGTTACTGGTGTTGACTTCTGGCCAGAAATGACAGACGAACAAGCTCATGCATTAGCCAAAGAGCACAATGTTCCTGTTAGAAAAGATATGAAAGTTGGACACATTATTAATGAATTCTTTGAAACATTTGTAGAAGAAACATTGGTTCAACCAACATTCGTTTATGGACACCCTGTTGAAGTATCTCCATTAGCTAAAACTAATGCTGAAGATACAAGATTCACTGATCGCTTTGAGTTGTTTATCGTTAGACGTGAACATGCGAATGCATTCAGTGAGTTAAACGATCCAATCGATCAAAAAGAAAGATTCTTATCTCAAATGGATGAAAAAGATGCTGGTAACGAAGAAGTTTATGAAATGGACGAAGACTTCGTAGAAGCATTAGAATATGGTATGCCTCCAACAGGTGGATTAGGAATTGGAATTGATAGATTAGTTATGTTATTAACTAACTCAGCTTCAATCCGCGACGTATTATTATTCCCATACATGAAACACAAGTAAACCGATATTGATATATCAAGGTTTGTAGCGTGTAGCTTATAAAAAAAGGGCAAATATTTATAAAAATTAAATCTCCCTAAAATTTAGGAAGCTTTAATAGGAAATTAAAGGGAGCTTAGCCTCCCTTTTTGTATATAATAAGATAAATAAGGAGTATCCAATGGCAAGCTTTTTTGAAAAATTAAAAGAAAAATTTTCTGCTAAGGAAGAATTAAATGAAGAACTGATTTCGCTTGATGAATATGAAGAATTTGTCGAGAGTCAGTTTGTAACTGAAAAATTTAAAAAAGGTCTTAAGAAATCACGCGATAATTTCTCTAATGCACTTAATAATTTAATTAGTTCATATAGAGAAATTAACGAGGAGTTTTTCGAGGATTTAGAAGAACTATTAATTCAATCAGATGTTAGTTATAACACTGTATTAGAATTAGTTGATTACTTAAAAGTTGAATCACAAAGACAAAATTTAAAAGAACCAAGTGAACTGCAAAGTATGATTATCGAAAAACTTGTAGATGTTTACATGGAAGGTACTGTAAAATCTGAATTAAACTATGCGCCAGAAAAAGAACTTTCAGTATTTCTATTTGTAGGGGTTAATGGTGTTGGTAAGACAACTTCAATCGGTAAACTAGCTCATAATCTTAAAAAAGAAGGAAAAAAAGTTCTTATAGCTGCTGGAGATACATTCAGAGCAGGTGCAATTGATCAGCTTGATGTATGGGCTAAGCGTAGTGGTGCTGATATAGTTAAATCACATGAAGGAGCTGATTCAGCAGCAATAATCTTTGATGCGATTCAATCTGCCAAAGCGAAAGGTTATGATGTACTACTATGTGATACAGCTGGTCGTCTACAAAACAAAGATCATCTAATGAAAGAACTTGAAAAAATTGTTCGTGTAATTAAGAAGGAAGTTCCGGAAGGTCCTCAAGAAGTACTATTAACAATTGACGCGACAACAGGGCAAAACGGTATTTTACAGGCTAAAACATTCAAAGAAGTTAGTGATGTTACAGGTGTGATTCTTACTAAACTTGATGGAACTGCTAAAGGTGGTATTGTTATAGCTATTAAGAAAGAATTAGGAATTCCAGTTAAACTTGTTGGATTAGGGGAAAATATTGATGATTTAGAAGTATTCGATCCTGAACAATATATTTATGGATTATTCTATCAAGAAAATACTGAACAAAAAGAAGAACAAGCGGAAGAATAAAAAATAATTCTTAAAAATATTCATTTTACATGTTTTGTAACAATGTAAAATGGATATTTTTTTATTGTATAAATTAACAAATATTAAAATCAAACTACTATTGTAAACCGATGAAAATATTTTAATATTAAATTGGAATAATTTATCAAAATTAATTGAAAAAAAAGCAATAAAAGTATATAATAGATATATTAAGAAGGCAATAATATATGGAGGATTATAATGGGATTTTTATCTAAATTATTCGGAAAAAAAGAAGAACAAGTACAAGAGTTAGTATTAAACTCATACATGAAAGGTAAAGTGGTAGATATTACTGAAGTACCCGATCCAGTATTTGCTCAAAAAATGATGGGAGATGGATTTGCAATTATTCCGGAAGAAGGAAAATTAGTATCTCCAGTAGCAGGAGAAATTATCCAAGTATTCCCAACAAAACATGCTTTTGGTATTAAATCAGGAGAAGTAGAAATTCTTATTCACGTTGGATTAGAAACAGTTGCGATGAAAGGTGAAGGTTTCGATGTAGCTGTATCTGCTGGAGATAGAGTTGAAGTAGGTCAAACTTTATTAACTTATGATTTAGAATTAGTTAAAGAAAAAGCTAAAGATATTATTACTCCTTGTGTAGTTACTAACATGGATGCAGTAGCTAACATTGAAGTATTAAAACTAAATGAAACTGTTGATTTCTTACAAGAAGTAGCAAAAGTAAAACTTAAATAGACCTAGGTCTATTTAAGTTTTACTGTTAGTGGCAAAATTATGAATGATAAGAAATTTTGGAAGATTATATATCTGTATATAACAAAATATAATTATAGTATATTATATTATCGTCCAGAAAAAAAAGATGTCTGGCTTATTAATGAAGATAATGAATTAATAAGATTTATATATGGGGATAGTTTTAAATCAACAGAAATAGATAGTATAGTTTCTAATGTAATTAGAAATGAAGTTAGACTTAAAAAAATGTTTAAACTGAGTAGTTTAAAAATGAAAATCCTTTATGTTTCTCCTGATTTCGATGAAGTTATCGACGATTACAAAAAATATAGAATTTCAAATGGCTTGATTATTGAACGTATACTTTACAATGAAAAGAATAGTAAACTATTTTTAAAAGAAAAAGATGCTAGATTCATTGAAGGTACGCCAGATACTCTTAGGTATAAAAATAGAGTAGTTGAACTTTATAAACGCCAGACACTAGATAGAAATATTTTTAATGTAAAATATAATATCTTATCAGGTATATATTTATTATTATTTTTGGTGAATTTTGTTGTAATTTATTTATCGAATAGTACGTATTCTTTATATAATTATATAGAATATAGTTATCAAAAAATAATAAGTGGACAATTTTATAGGATGTTTACAAGTGTGTTCACTACTAATAATTCTATGAAATTATTGCTAGTATTAGTTTCGATTTTTGTTACTTCAATACTTTTTAATAAAACATTAAATATATTGAAGAGTATTGGAATACTATTAGTAGTATCATTTATTTTTAATTTGTTATTGATATTTGGTTACTCTGGTACGCTTGATATAGCGTTAGTTTCTAATATTTCATTACTAGGTTCAATTTTTATGGAGCAACTTAGTAAGAAAAATGATAATCTAAAGTTTATGTATTCTGGTGCACTGTCAATAGTATATCTAACTATTGCTACACTTGTATTTGAAACTTCAATAATACTCTATGTTTTTTCTTTCATTCTAGGTGTGTTTTTAGAACTTTTCTTAATGAAAAAAAGAAATATATATATTACATTAATATCAATTTTAATCTTTGGTGTTCTAGGTGAAGTTCTATTATCAGCAGGTGTAAACACTAAGAGTGTTATAAATAGATATAGAGCGAGTAGAGTAGAGAGTAGATTAGTAAAAACTTATTCAGATGAGGATATATTCAATTTAGAAAAAGAATTAACATCAAAAAATAAGTCTGTACTTACTTATTATGAGTTAGGTATGGTGAAAATGACAAATGCAACTAAGCAAGATGCTAAAAAGGTATTCTTGGATGGTATAAGTTTTGATGATACATTTTCTCCAATCTACTATAATTTAGCTGTCATCGAACGTCAAGAAGGTAACTATGAAAAAGCTAAAGAATATGCTAAAAGAGCATATGAACTAGATGGAAGAGAGAAAAATAAAAATCTAGTAGACGAGCTAAGTAAATTTTAAGGTGATGTAAATGATAAATTTTTACGATTTGCAACAATTTTTAAAATCTTTTGGTATAATAATATATATGAAAGATAGAAAACATACATTAAGTATGGTAGAATATGAGGTAAGAGAGTTAAGACGCTTAGAATTAATTTCGAAAGAAGATTTTATAAGAGCAATAGCAATTATAAAACATGAAGTTAATTATGAATTATCAAAAGGATAGGTGAGATTAAATGGAAAACAACCTTATTTTTATTAAGGTACGTAAGAGAATAGAAGAAGATGTTATGAAGATTGAAGAAATGATTAATGCTTGTATATCAGTAAAAGGTCAGAGAACATGTCCCTTGTACCAAGATGTAATAGACACACAAATTTACGGTTTATCAAAAGAAATTAACATTGCTGTAGAAATAGGATGTATTTCAGAAGAAGCTGGACGTATTATTTTAGCTGATTTAGAGGATAAAGCAAGTGAAATGTACGCTAGTGTAATTTCAGAAAGTAAAGCAAACTAGTATGAAACTTTTTGGGAAAATACATAGATCTATAAAGCATGAACGCCGTCATGTCAGGTTAGATTGGATGGTAGCTTTAACGTTACTAGTTTTGTTAGTTTTAAGTTGTATGATGGTTTATAGTGCAAGTATGATAGGGAATAAATACGGGACATTTACTTCGGGTATACCGGTAAGTGAGACTTATTTCTTACAACGACAAGCTATGTGGGCAATTCTTGCATACTTAGCGTTTTTACTATTTTCGGTTGCTATACCATTTGAGGTTTTTAAAGAGAAAAAATTATTACAATATGGTTTTATTGTAATGTTTGTTTTACTTTTAATACCACAATTAATGCCGGCAATTAATGGTGCGAAATCTTGGATTAGGATAGGTTCTTTCAGTTTTCAACCTTCTACTTTAGCACAACTCTTTATTATTATGTATATGGCTTTTATTTTAGAAACAAGAAAAGAAAAGTTGAGACAAATATGCACTAGTTCAGAACTTTTGAAAATATTTAGCATTCCTTTAGCACTTGTTACGTTAATAGCTGCGCAAAATGATACGGGAATGATGCTTATTACATTATCTGTAATTGGTATTATGACTTTGTGTTCTAATATGCATTCAAAAAATGTGAAAAAAATCTTGTTACTTGCTTTAATTGCAGGGATAGCAGTACTTATGCTATTTATGATTAAGAATGTACTGTTTTCAAGTGGTACATCGTATAGAACAAATCGTTTGAAAGTATTTTTAAATCCTTTTTCAGAGGATTTAGCAGCAGCTGCAGACCAAGTGATAAATTCATATGTTGCTTTTGGTAATGGAGGTTTATTCGGTAGAGGATTAGGTAACTCTATTCAGAAACTTGGATATTTACCAGAAGCTCATACAGACTTTATCCTTGCAATTATAGCTGAAGAATTAGGATTAGTTGGAGTATTGTTTGTTGTTACGTTATTGCTAATTATTATTGGGAAAGTAATATTTTCTGGTACAAAATCAAGAAATACATTCTCGGCGATGTATTCTTTAGGATTTGCTAGTTTATTAGTAGTCCAAGGAGTAGTTAATATTGGTGGAGTAACTGCATCTATTCCAATGACAGGAGTACCATTACCATTTATTAGTAATGGTGGTAGTTCCATCTTAATATTAAGTGTAGGATTGGGAATAGCTACTAATATTTTATCTCATGTAAAATATTTACGTAGTAATAGTAAAAAATAATTAAGAATTTGGATTGACAAAATTAATCCAAATTCTTTTTATGTTTTTAAAAAAGGAAATCGCATAAAATAGAAAAATTTATAATTTCTTACAGTGAGGCTTGCTAACTTTAGATAATCAAGCTATAATAGTAAAGGTAACTTTTAAAGGAGATTTTAGATGAAATTAGAACAATTTGATTTTTATTTACCAGAGGAGCTAATAGCACAAACACCTCTTTTTAAAAGAGATACTAGTAAATTACTTTGTGTAGATAGAAAAAATAATTCACATGAACATAAAGTTTTTTCAGATATTATAGATTATTTTAATCCCGGTGATACTTTAGTATTGAACAATACTCGAGTGATGCCAGCGCGATTATATGGTGCTAAAAAGGATACAGGTGCTGCAATAGAGGTGCTTTTATTAAAAAATCTTGGTCATAATGATTGGGAATGCCTTGTTAAACCTGCTAAAAGAATAAAAGAAGGTAGTATAGTATATTTTGGTGATGGTATAATGGAAGCAGTCTGTACAAAAGTATTAGATGATGGATTTAGGCACTTTGAATTTATATATGAGGGAATCTTCCAAGAAAGATTAGATGAACTTGGAACTATGCCACTTCCACCATATATTAAAGAAAGACTAACTGATAAAGAAAGATATCAAACAGTTTATTCGAAAGAGATAGGGAGTTCAGCGGCCCCAACAGCAGGGTTACACTTTACGAATGAATTATTAGAAAAGATAAAAGAAAAAGGTGTAAATATAGCTTATTTGACCCTTCATGTAGGACTTGGAACATTTAGACCTGTAGCTGTAGAAAATATTGAAGAACACGATATGCATTCAGAGTATTATACTTTAGATGAAGATACAGCAAAAATAATTAATAAAACAAAAGAAGAAGGTGGAAGAGTTTTTTCTGTAGGTACTACTTCAACAAGAACATTAGAAACAATTGCACGTGATAATAATGGGAAAATAGTTGCGGCTTCAGGATGGACAAATATTTTTATTTATCCAGGATTTGAATTTAAATGTGTTGACGGATTGATTACAAACTTCCACTTACCAAAATCATCATTAATAATGCTTGTAAGTGCATTTTATGACAGAGAAAAAGTTATTGAATTATACAACATAGCAGTTGAGAATAAATACCGTTTCTTCAGTTTTGGAGATGCGATGATAATAATCTAGTTTAAGAAAGGAATTATTTATATGAGAGATGTAAAAGAAAATGCAGTATGGTATGAACATATAAAAACTTGTAAACAATCTGGTGCAAGATTAGGTATTGTGCACACACCCCATGGTAGCTTCGAAACACCTGTATTTATGCCAGTTGGAACGCAAGCTACTGTAAAAGCAATGTCACCAGAAGAAGTAAAAGGAATGGGTGCAGATATTATTTTATCTAATACTTATCACCTTTGGTTACGTCCTGGTGAGGAGATTGTTGAAAAAGCTGGTGGACTTCACAAATTTATGAATTGGGATGGAAGTATCCTAACAGACTCAGGAGGCTTCCAAGTATTTTCTCTAAGTGAGATGAGAAAAATAGAGGAAGAAGGAGTTCATTTTAAAAATCATTTGTCTGGAGAAAAATTATTCCTATCACCAGAAAAAGCTATGCATATACAAAATGCTTTAGGATCAGATATTATGATGGCTTTTGATGAATGTCCTGACTATAATCATGACTATAAATATATTCGACAATCTGTTGAAAGAACAAGCCGCTGGGCTGAGAGATGTCTAGAAGCACATAAAAACCCTAAGACCCAAAGTATCTTCGGTATAGTTCAAGGTGCTGGATTTAACGATCTTCGTGAACAAAGTGCTAAAGATTTAGTGAGTATGGATTTTCCAGGATATGCTATTGGTGGTTTATCTGTTGGTGAACCTAAACACGAGATGTATAGAGTTTTAGAACATGTAACACCTTTATTACCGGCTAATAAGGCAAGATATTTAATGGGAGTAGGCTCTCCTGATGCACTATTTGAAGGTGTTTTAAGAGGAGTTGATATGTTTGACTGTGTGTTACCGACACGTATTGCACGTAATGGAACATGTATGACTTCTGAAGGGCGTGTTGTAGTTAAAAATGCTAAATATGCTGAAGACTTTACACCACTTGATCCTGAGTGTTCTTGTTATTGTTGTAAGAATTATACGAGAGCATATCTTCGTCATTTATTCAAAGCTGATGAAATCTTTGGGGCAAGATTAGCGACAACTCATAATATTCATTTCTTAATCAATATGATGAAAGATATACGTCAAGCAATTAGAGAAGATAGATTATTAGATTTTAAAGAAGAATTCTTTGAAAAATACGGACTAAATCAAGAAAATCCTAAAAATTTCTAAGAATTTAGTGAAAAAAGAACAATAAAGGTTTATTTTTTACTGAGTATATAGTAGAATAAATATATATTAAACAAACGGAGGTAAATTATGCAATATTCATATATTAATATTATTATGATTGTAGTTCTTTTTGCATTCATGTACTTCATGATTATTAGACCGCAATCTAAAAGAAATAAAGAATTAAAACTTCTTCAAGATTCACTAAAAGAAGGAGATAGAATTGTAACTTTCGCAGGAATTTACGGAGATATCGTAGAAGTAGGGACAGTAACAGTAAAAGTAAGAATTGCACCAAAAGTAGAAATCGAATTAGATAGAAATGCTATTCGTAGCTTAGTTGCAAAATAATAAGATTTAAAGCAGATTACAATAGTAATCTGCTATTTTTTTTGAAATTTTCATTAGTTATTGAGAGTTAAATTAAGTATATAGTATAATAAAAATTTTGAGAAATTATAAATGATTTAATTTAAAATTGTTATATTTAATAAGGTAATATAATGTTTTAGTGATTATTTGGATAAATATTGTAATAAATTAATTAGATACATTAGAAATATATCTATTTTATGGAATGAGCAGATGTAAAAATAATATTAAATTTAAGTTTGTTATATTATATTTTTTCGTGTATACTTAATGAATGTAGAAGTATTGGTTAACTAAAAATAATGTTAATTGAATTCTATATACATATATTTAAGTTAAATACTTGGAGGGAATATGTTTAAAAATAGTATTAATAAAAAAATTGTAAAATATGGAATAAAAAAATTTAGTTTTGGTATAGTATCAGTTGCCATTGGTTCATTGGTATTTTTAGGAGGAGTAGCTAGTGCGCATGAAGATAATAGTGAAAGTAATAATACTGTAATAGCAAGTGGTAATGCTAGTAAGGAAGAATCAAATATAACTAGACATGTTAACAATGTTGAAAATACAAATAATATCACAAGGGATAAAATACTAGAATCTTCTAATGGTAATAGTGCTAAAAATAAAGATTCTGTTGCAGTTTCAACTTCAGATAATTCATCAGTTATTAAATCTGAAAATAAAACTACTGTAACAAGTTCAGATTCTTCAAATGAAAATTTAAATGTTATTGATAAGCGAGTAGATGATAGTAGTGAAATTGCAAGTTTATTAACGAAGGTAATTAATAAAAATTCAGAAGAAAATAAAGTAATAACTGAAACACCTGGAAATACAGAAGAACCTGTAGAAAAAGGGACAAAAATCATTTCTAGACTTACTAGCAAATATGCTGAAGATATAGCAAAAGGTTATATAGGATTAGAGGGAGGTAAGTATGACAGTTTAATTTATAAAAAAGCAGTACTTAATCCTGATGGAGATGATGATGGTGATGGTATAGCAAACAAAGATGAATTATATATTTATAAGAAAGATGGACGTACTTATCTTGGATACGATATACATCCAAGATTAGCGGATACTGATGGAGACGGATTAAATGATAAAGTAGATGAGGATAAATTGATCTGGAATATATCAGCAAGGGATATGGCCATGTTTATCAATTTAGTTTATGAGAATGACAAAAAAATAGATGATATTCTTAAAAAAAATGCTCCAGCAGGAACTCTTTCAAATAACATTCAAAAGATGACTAACAATGAGCTTGGTCCATATTGGCGAGTAAAAGAAACATATCATCAAGATAATGGACTGGATGCGGTACTATTTGAAACAACTAATAATTTTCCATTTTTAAAAGGAGATAAGATTCAAGTTCTCGCATTTGCTGGTACAAATGTTGCTCAAGCAGGTGATTTAAAGGCCGATTTAGCATTGTTTTTTGGTAATGAATCGAACCAGAGTGAAGCAGCAATTCAATTAATGAAAAAAATTAAAAGTGATAGCACTATTACGAATTTATATATTACTGGACACTCGTTGGGAGGTTACCTATCTTTAAGAGCTACAGCAACAGCAGAAAAAGATAAATTCGGTAAGTATAGACAAACTTATACTTTCAATGCTCCAAAAGTTAAGAGTGGTTGGTTATGGGGAGTTCCTAAGGATGATGTAAAAATTTCTGAAGAACTTGCAAAATCTGGAAAGATAAAAAATTATTATACTGATAATGATAATATAATTCCAGGAAATCTTCAGCCTAGTAATAAAATAAGCATAGGTAAGAGTGCAGGAGCTCATTCCTCAACATCATACTTTGAAAGTAGAGTTAATTCAAATCCAGTTTTTAATTTTGGAAAACGTCAAGGAATGGATGGAATTGGATATCGTGATGAAAATATAAATAAATTAAGTATAATTGATCCAGAAAAGGGTACATTGAGTAAGACATTCTTACCAACTTTAGTTGATGATAAACCAGTTTCGATAATGATTGGAGATAAACTTAAAGATAGAGATGTTCTTAATAAGATCAATCGTAATTTATTACCGGTAAATACTAAATTAGCTGTAGTTTCAACAGATGAATTAACAACGTTAGGTTTAAAACATGCTAGGGTTAAAGTTTCTTATTTAGATGATAATACTAGCAATAATATTGATGTTCCAATATCTGTAACAGAGGCGGATAAAAAAGAACTGATTTCTGTAGTAAATGCTGCAAAAAAACTAGTAGATTCAATCGTAGATTTATCTGATAAAACAATTAAATCAGTTGAAAATTATAATCGTGCGAAATATAATTTAACAGAAAAATTAGAAGAAGCTGCTATTACTGTATCGAATTCACTTGCACCACAGTTAGTAGTTAATAATATAACTAAAGAAGTTGCTAATTTAGGTATGAGTGTTATTAATACACGTGCCGCTTTAGAACTTACAGAAGCGGGGAAATATGAGCCTAGAGTAATAGATGATGAAAAGATTTTATTACGTCATGGTTCTAGTATAAATATAGACACTGTAATAAATAAAATTGTTAAGGATAATATACCTAAAAATACGAACTATGAAATACTAAATTCTACAGAGCTTGGAGAATTAGGTGATGTTTCAGCAAAGGTGAAAGTAACGTATTCTGATAATTCGTTTGATATCGTGAATATACCAATCAGAATCTACACTGATTCAAAAGGAGATTCTTTAGTACAAGAAGAGAACCCAGAACTAGTAGTGAGTGAAAAAGGCAAACCACTAGTACAAGAAGAGAATCCTGAACTAGTGATAAGTGAAAAAGGCGAACCACTAGTACAAGAAGAAAACCCCGAGCTAGTGATAAGTGAAAAAGGTGAACCACTAGTACAAGAAGAGAATCCCGAACTAGTAATAAGTGAAAAAGGTGAACCACTAGTACAAGAAGAGAATCCCGAACTAGTGATAAGTGAAAAAGGTGAACCACTAGTACAAGAAGAGAATCCTGAACTAGTAGTGAGTGAAAAAGGTGAACCACTAGTACAAGAAGAGAACCCAGAGCTAGTGATAAGTGAAAAAGGTGAATCACTAGTACAAGAAGAAAATCCTGAACTAGTGATAAGTGAAAAAGGAGAAGCATTAGTGCAAGAGGAGAATCCTGAATTAGTGATAAGTGAAAAAGGCGAGTCATTAGTGCAAGAGGAGAATCCTGAATTAGTGATAAGTGAAAAAGGCGAAGCATTAGTGCAAGAAGAGAATCCAGAGCTAGTAGTGAGCGAAAAAGGTGAACCGCTAGTACAAGAAAAAAACCCCGAGTTGGTGATAAGTGAAAAAGGAGAAGCACTAGTGCAAGAGGAGAACCCTGAATTAGTGATAAGTGAAAAAGGCGAACCGCTAGTACAAGAAAAAAAACCCGAGTTGGTGATAAGTGAAAAAGGCGAAGCATTAGTACAAGAAGAGAATCCTGAACTAGTAATAAGTGAAAAAGGCGAAGCACTAGTGCAAGAGGAGAATCCAGAGCTAGTAATAAGCAAAAAAGGTGAATCTTTAATCCAAGAGGAAAAACCTAGAGTTGATTTTGAATCTTTAAAAGATTTAAATCATTATGTAGAAGTAGAATTATTAAGTAATATTAAAAATATTTCCTTAAATGTTAAGGTCGTAAAAAATAGTAAGCAATTAGCAAGTATTAGTAAAGCGTTAGCCGTAGAGAAGGATAAAATAAGAGTGTTAGACTTGAAGTTAACAAAAAAATCTAGTGTGTTAAATCTTGATAATAAAAGAATAGTGAGAATTGCTTTACTAGAAAACGAAAGTGATAAGATTAATATATTTCATGTTGAAAAGAATGGTAAATTAACATTAATACCATCGGAAGTTAAGAATAAGGCAGTTCAGTTTAGCATAGATCATTTTAGTTTATTTGCGATTGTTGATTTTAGTAAAACGGAACCAAGAGATGAAAAAGATAAACCAAAAGGAATTGTATTAGATGCTAAGAAAGAGATGAGCAATACGAATAAGATAAATGAGAAAGAAAATATAACTACTATTAGTAAAAACTTAGATTTTAAATCAAAAGAGGTAACACAGGTTGTTGAGAAAAATTATAATATTAGAAATAACCGAGAAAATTCTAGAAGTAATGTAAAAGTCGAAAAACTTGACTCTTCAAATGATAATTTAAAACAGAATTCAATTCTGCCAAAAACTGGAGATAGTTCTTCAAGTGAACTTCCTATAGTAGCGGGAGTAGGATTTATTATAGGAGCTTTAGGTGTTAGAAAATATAAAAGATAAAAAATAAAATCAAACTGGTAAGAAAATTTACCAGTTTGATTTTATTATATTATTTACTAAAAACGTTTTTCCATTCAGAACGTTTTTCTAAGAATTTTTTAGCTTCCATTTGAGCACCTTCTAAAGAGTGAGATGCTGCCCAACCGCATTGTACTTCGTTACATGCAGGAACTTCAGTAGCTACAAGGACATCTTCTAAAGTTTTCGCAAGTGCTTCTTCAACATCTTCGTAACTATCATTGTTAATTACTGATAAGTAGAAACCTGTTTGGCATCCCATTGGTCCAAAATCTAAGACATTATCAAGGTGATTTCTGATAAGTTCAGCGATTAGATGTTCTAAAGAATGAAGGTTAGGCATTTCTAAGTGTTCTTTATTTGGTTGGCAAAATCTAATATCATATTTATATATTTTATCTCCATTATCCCCAGAATATACACCAACTAATCTAATATATGGTGCAACAACTTTAGTGTGATCTAAGTTAAAACTTTCAACATTCATTTTCTTTTCTGTCATCAATATATCTCCATTTCTGTAATTTAATTAGCAGTTATAATTATACTATATTTTTGGAAAATATAAAATTAATAAGAATAAAAGGGAGTGACTCAAAAATCGTGATTTCAAAGAAATCGATTTTGTCGAGTCACCCCCGCAAAGTTTATTAGATATCTAAAAAGCTTTTAAAAAGCGAATTTAGATATCAATAAACCACTGCGTCTATGAGTTCTCATATCCACTTTGTTAAATTAAGTCAACACCTTTTAGAATTATTTTTCTAAAGGAATAAGTTTATTCATTATTATTGCTACAATTGCACCAACAGCAATAGGAGAACCTATTAAGTATTGAAGTAATTGTGGAGCGCTAGCTTTTAATTCTGCTGGAATGAATAATAATCCAATTGTAAACATTAAAGGTACTCCGATAATGTATAATTCTCTTTCAGAGAAGTCTAGATTTTTAACAACTCTAAATCCGTTTAGTAGGATTATGATACATACTACTGAGAACACCCCACCTATTACTGCAGAAGGAATTGAATTAATAATGGCAGAAAGTTTACCTAAGAATGATAATCCGATAAACCAGAATGAAGCCATAACAAACACTTTTCTACTAGCGACACCAGTAATAGAAATAATCCCAGCATTTGTAGAGTAACCAGTAACAGGAGTTGCTCCGACTAGAGCAGCAGCTAAGCATCCGATTCCTTCTCCAATAACACCTTTGTTAACTTGAGTATCACTTAGAGGCTCGTCAATAACTGAACTTACTGCATACCAAGTTCCTGTAGTCTCAGCTAAAAGTACCATGTAAATAATAATCATTGTGATAATAGCAGAGATTTCAAAATGAATACTATAGTCTAAGAATAAAAGTTTTGGCATTGAGAAAAAGTTAGCATCTTTAATTCCTTGAGTATTAAAACCACCCATTAAGTATGCAGAAAATGTTCCGATAGCTAAGGCGATAATTACAGAAGAAATTTGGAAAATTCTTTTGAATTTATTGACGTAATTTCCTAATGTTGAAAATAGAATTAAAGAAGCGGCTGTAATAAATGCTAATAATACATTTTGCTTCATTGTCAGGCCGTTTCCTTCGATATAGATGTTACTTACAAATGCCGAAGGAAGTAAAGTTAACCCTACAATCATAATTATTGTTCCACTAACTATAGAAGGTATATAATTTTTTACTATATATTTATAAATACCAGAATATCCAAGTAAGATTACTAAGATAGCTCCGACAATACTTGCTCCAAGAACAGTACCAAGATTTTTAGTTCCCATATAAATACCAATAATAGCCCCAAGAGGAATAAATGACGGCCCTTGGCAGACAGGCAATCGTAGGTAGAATAATACCTGAATTAATGATGCAATTCCAGCACCTAGAAAAGTAGATTGAATTAAACCAGTAGCATCACCAGGTGATAATGCAATAGCTGTTGCTAAGATAAAAGGTGGTACGTAGACATCCATTGCAAGGACGTGTTGTAAACCTAAGATTAGGGATTGTGAAAATGGAATATTTTCTTCAACACCTATAGTTAAATGTTTATTTTGTTTCGTCATAAAAAACGTAATCTCCTTTTTTATTTTTATATTATTAATCTTTTTTTAGAATTTGTTTACCTTGAACCCAGACTTCACGAATATTTTCTGAAGTAGAAAGGTATAATATTTTTTGAAGAAGGTGGTTATCTTCTACATTATCTAAATAATTTGGAAGTTTATTTGTTGGTGTATTGATATCGATGACTTGGAAATCGCAAATGTAACCTTCTTTAAAAAGTCCAAGTGGTAATTTCAAAGCTTTACCACCACCAGTGGTTGCAAGATAAAATGCTTCAAATACACTCACTTTTGAATCGTGATTGCCACGGCAATTAGCTTCTAGTCTATTGTCAACTCCGTCATTTAACATCCTACTAGCCATGACCGTGTGTTTTATATTGTCATATAGGCTAGGAGAGAAACCTCCTGAGATATCGGTACCTAAACAAATATTTAAACCTTGTTTTTTGAGTTTGTTAACAGGTAAAACTGCATTAGCAAAATATGAGTTAGAAATAGGACAATGGCAAACTGAAGATTTATTCTTTTTGAAGATATCAGCATCTTCAGAATTTATAAAATTGCCATGAGCCATTATCGATTTATCTGTTAATAATCCGAATTGATTTAGGACTTCAGTATCTCTTTTTCCAAAGCGTTCAAGAACGAAATTGTGCTCCCAATCACTTTCGCTACAATGACTTTGTATATAGCAGTTATATTTCTTTGCTAATTTTCCTAACTCTAAAAGAGCATTATCTGTACAGCTTGGAACGAAACGTGGAGTAATAACCGGATATACACCTTGAGGTACATCTTTTGAAAGTTTCTGAACATCATTAATAAACTTCTCAGTGTTTTCAATAGCTTCTTTTGTGCTATTATCTCGATAAAAATCAGGATTCATAATTTCATCATCCATAACAACTTTACCAACAAAAGATCTTTGTCCTAGATTTGCACAAATTTTTGCTAATTCGAGTGTAGCTTCATTATGGATAGTTCCAAAGTACATTGCAGATGTAGTACCATTTGCTAATAATGTTTTTACTAGATCAGTATAGACTTCATGAGCATAGTTGATATCTTCATATTTCGATTCTAAAGGGAAGGTGAAATTATTTAACCAGTGGCTTAATTCATCGTCTAAGGCAAGTCCGGCTTGTGGCCATTGTGGAGCATGGATGTGTAAGTCGATGAAACCAGGTAAAAGCACTTTATCTTTAAAATCAATAAAGTTACTTTCATGTGAGTATTTATTTAGTATTTGTTGATAATTTTCATCTTCTTTTCTAATAATTTCAGTTATAATTCCATTATCAGAAACTAAAAAAATAGCATGTTCCAGAAATTCAATTTCGCCATACTTTGGGCTATGAAAAAAAGATGCTTTGATAATTTTTTCGATTTTCATACTTTCATTTCTCCTAAAGAATTTTTATAAATATAACACGAAAAACGAACGTTGTCAACATTGAAATATAAAAATATAAAAAAAATATTTTAAAGACGAACGTTAATTATAATTAAAAGAATATAAAGTTCGTAAAAAAACGACGAAGATAATTTTCTTCGTCGTTTCTAATATTATTTCTGATATTTTTATCTAAATTCTTTTCTTTCTTTTGCTACTAAAGTAGCTACTCTTTCTTGAGCTTTTTCTAGATAGCTTTCACCGTGTTTTAATAAATCACAAATGATATTTGTAATTTCTACAAAGTCTTCTTCTACATAACCTTTAGAAGTCATAGCAGCAGCTCCTAGACGTAATCCACTAGTTTTCATAGGTGGTAATGTATCGAATGGGATACCATTTTTATTACATGTAATTTTAGTTTTACTTAATAGGTCACTAGCATCATGTCCAGTAACATTATAAGTAGAATATGTGTCGATAAGACATAGGTGGTTATCACTACCATTTGAAACCACAGGAATATTGTTAGCTTTAAACGCTTCTACCATTGCTTGCATATTTTTTACTACTTGTTGTTGGTATACTTTAAACTCTGGTTTAAGTGCTTCAGCAAAACAAATTGCTTTTGCCGCAACAACATGTTCTAACGGCCCACCTTGTGCACCAGGGAAAATCATTTTATTAATTTTAACTGCAATTTCTTCATTGTTAGTAAGGATAATACCACCACGTGGACCTCTTAAAGTTTTATGTGTAGTAGATGTAACTACATCAGCATAAGGTACTGGGTTTGGATGTAGGCCAGCAGCTACTAAACCAGCAATATGAGCCATATCAACCATTAAGTATGCACCAACTTCATCAGCAATTTCTCTAAATTTAGCGAAATCAATTACACGAGAATATGCACTTGATCCGGCAATTATCATTTTCGGTTTATGTTCTTTAGCAATACGAAGTACTTCATCGTAATCAATAAGATGAGTATCTTTTGTTACGCCATAAGAAACGGCATTAAATAGTTTTCCTGAGAAGTTAACTTTACTACCGTGAGTTAAGTGTCCACCAGCATCCATACTCATTCCTAGAACAGTATCACCAGGTGTTAATAAAGATAAGTAAACTGCAATGTTTGCACTTGATCCTGAGTGTGCTTGCACGTTTACAAATTTTGCATCATAAAGTTCTTTTAATCTATCTATTGCAAGAGATTCTATTTCGTCAATTACTTCACATCCATCATAATATCTTTTTCCAGGATAGCCTTCAGCGTATTTATTTGTTAAAATACTTCCTGTTGCTTTTAGAATATCTTTAGAAACAAAGTTTTCACTTGCAATAAGTTCAATGTTAGTGTCTTGTCTATGTTTTTCTTTTTCAATAAGTTCAAAAATTTTATCCATAATGGCACTCCTTTAATTGTATATAATTAGAATAAAAAAAGTAAAGTTCCATAAAAGTAAGAACTAATAGGTAAATTTTAAACTATGTTAACTATTAAAAAAATATGAATTTTTTAATAGTTAAACCTTATCAAATTTTCTTTTATTCTATGTCTTCTAATAATAGCACAGTATGAATAATAAATAAACTAAAAAATATTGGAAATATTCAAAATTATTAAAAAACATTGAAAATTAGCTATGAAAACAGAATGTTAAAATTTATATTATTAAATAACATTTTCAATATATTAACGAAATAGAATTTTTAATGTTAATGTAAAAAATATTAATATAATTCTAAGTAATAAGTTTTAATTAAAAATATAAATACAAATAGTTAAAAAATTAATGGATTTTAATTAGTCTATTCTTGAATTAGTAGAAATTGTTTAATATTTATGCTATAATAATCAATGGAATACATCTGTATTACTATCGAACCAAATTTTAAGGAGAAAAATTTAATATGC